>Ga0307516_10000870_pt1 | contig 41511 bp, 55 predicted proteins | sample 19_EM_MG_FD_203310 | JGI IMG/M metagenome (GOLD analysis project Ga0307516, IMG submission 203310) | Populus trichocarpa ectomycorrhiza microbial communities from riparian zone in the Pacific Northwest, United States - 19_EM | ecosystem: Host-associated > Plants > Roots > Unclassified | place... | reverse complement strand
AGTCAAGGAGATGCACGAAAGTGAGATCAAGACTCGGGAGGAGATGCGCGAGATACGGTCGGAGGTCACCAACATCCACGAGATGCTTCCAAAGGTCTGTTTGGTTAAACACTGCGTTGCGCGTGGGCTGACTCGCGGTTTAGATGATCGAGAAGAACAAGGAAGTGCAGTCGCAGTCTCTCGGGGAGCTGCAACAAGAGCTCAAGTCGTTGAAGGCACTCCTACTAAGCCGGGGACCTGCGACGCCTTCGACACCGTCCATCCCCAGCTTCCCCGCCAAGCCGTCAATACCTGCCTGGCAATTGGCTGCGGGCGACAGGCGATCATCGACTCCTCCGGTTCCAGCCCCTTCCCCAGGTCTTAACGGCAAAGGGAAGGAAGTGGACCTGAACGGCGCACCCGATGCTCCAGTCCCGTAGTATTCCCCCGTTTCGTCCCTACATATTTACCGAGTCTATTTCTTGTGTCTTCACTCTTGTTTAACCATGATCCCTGTCCTCCGTCCCACGTGGCGGATGGATCAGCATCACCCCGAACCGCTGTCACCTTCGAACCCGTGCATCGAGGCTCTCGTCGCGAAGCATGTTCTCCCAGTTCCGAAATGCTGTCGAAAATCTGGCCGTGCAGCCAATGCGCCGCTCCACGTCTCAAGACAGCGACACCTCCAACACAATGTCGCGCACCAACTCCGGTGAGGGCGGGATCCAGTCTCCCACTCACCTGGCGGATTCTGCACTTTCGAGCATCCGGAAATCGTTGCAAGCGCAACGCCCGTCTAGCCCTGCCCGACTTGGCACCACCGGTACGGCTAACGGAGGAGTACATGACCCAAACAGACAGCGGTCTCGGTTGGAGGAGAGGCTCCGTGCCTCCCTGACCTTCGGAATTGGTGAAGTCTCGAACCCGTCTACGGCAGTCTCAACATACGCGACCAACACACCAACATCTGCGAATATCCCGATACCATCGCCAGGCGCGACGCCGCTCTCACCAACACAAACACCATTGCCGGACTCCCCGATCGGTTCTCCTGCTACAGAGAATGGGATTGTCACTTTGGCCTCGCTGTTGGACTTGGAAGACCCGTTGGGCGCGAGCTCTGTCCTGTCCTCCACGGCTTCGTCATCCCAGCCACTTCCTTCCCAGCCACCCAAATTCGAATCACCCGTTCCCACTGCTCACACAACCACCAACGGTGTACCGTTAATTCAACCCACTTCCGGACACCTTCGGTCAAGGTCTGAGGACAGCTCGCTTTCAGAGAAGTTGCAAAGAGTGGTTGAACTGGAGGAGGATGACGAGGAATTCCAAGGCCGGAGATATGCCGAAGCCCAAATGCCGCTCCCACCTTCACCCCCACCCGAACCTGCCAAACTCCCTACAGCCGATCCTCCTATACCTACTTCCGAACGTCAGCCAGTTATCGGCGCTGATGCAGGCACAGGCAATCCCTCTCCTCCTACTACCACAGATCCATCTCAGACCGACCCAGATGCCGAGGTGGACCCCACGAACGCCACAACATCCCCCCCTAACAACGCCGATGGAGACGCCGCTGGCACAGATGTAGAGGCATTAAGACAGCAACTGAAACGGTTTAAAGAACGGTTCACAGGTAGCGAAACCAAACGTAATGGTTGATCCCAATTGACCAGATGAATCTACGTAGACGTGTCCTCCTCGTTCAAGCGACTCCAAGCTGAAAAGCTCGCCGCGGATAAGCTGTTACAAGAACTAACCCCACTTCAAACCATCCAGGATGCGGAGGGGTTGAAGGAGTATATCAAAAACATCAACCTCCAAAGCGAGGTACGCCACCACACAATGCCTTCCTCAGACAGAACGAGCATATCTGATAGCCTCACAGATGTCTCACGACGAGATTAAACGGTTGAACAACAAGCTGACCCGTATGTCTCTGCTCTCTGTAACGCACCTATGTGCAACTGATCGCAATCGCTTCGTCCTACTTCGTGTACAGGTCAAGATGAACGTATCGAGGAGCTCCGCGACACCCACCGCCTCGAATCCAAATCCCAATCCGAACGAATCGAACGCCTGCACAAACAATCCCAAGAGGCGGAAGCCCTACTCAAGGCTTCGCACTCCACTGAAGCCACCAACAAAGAGTCCACCGAAAAATTCCAATCAGAAATTGGCAACCTGAAAACGGAGTTGGAGAGATGCAAGGGTGCGGTGAAGGACGAAGAAGAGAAGAGGACAAAAGCGATTGCGCTGCTGAAGACAGTTAGGCAGAAGTTGGTCAAGGCAGAGAAGGAGAGGGACGATGTAGTCCGGGAGGCGGGCGAGCTCAAGGAGAAGGACAAAACAGACAAGGTGAAGGAGAGGGTGGAGAAGATCAAGATGCAGAGCGAGATCGAACAGGCCAACCTGGAGAAGGAGAAAGCCATCGCCGGTCTCCGGGTCCAATTCGACAAAGAGCTTTCCTTGCTGAGGGATAAGCAGGAGAAAGACACCCAGGTACTCAAAGGGCAGTTCGAGTCGGAGACGGCTGCGCTCAAGGTTTGTTGACCTTCCCGTTAACGTGTTTCCATTGACCAAACTATTGCGGTTCAGAACGTGCACACACAGGTGGTTAAAGCTCTCAATGACCGAATACATTCCTTCGAGTCGGCGAACCTCAACTTGACCAGGGAGAAGGACAGGTTGTTCGACCAGCTAGAGATGCGCCAAGCCGAACTCGAGTCCTCGAATACCCATATGGAGACCCTCCAAAGCCAAACGACGGAATATCAATATCAGATCCGGGAACTCGGCGACCGTGTTACACTATTGGAGGGCGAGCTGACCGATGCCCAGCGGGAGACAAACCCTGCGAACGGAACTGGAATGTCCGCTGAGGAAGTCGCTCGCCTCATCTCTGCCGCCGAAGCCAAGTACGAAGCACGCCTGGCTGAGTTGCGTGGCCAGTTGGACACGATTGAGAGGGAGAGGAACGAGGCAGACGCAGAGTGGAGTTCCAAATTCTCTGCCAAGGCTCTCGAGGTGGAGGAATTGAAGAAGGTTATTGGCAAGAGCCAGAAGAGTGAAGTCGATCACGAGGCTGTGGAGGAGAAGCTGAGAGAGGAGATTGCGGCTTTGAAGGAGGAGATTAGGGGGCATCAGAGGCAACAGGTCGAATTCCAGAGACAGGTGGAAAGAGTCAAAGAGTCCGAGGTGAGTCGATCGTCTTGTAGGGATACCTCTCTCATGCTCACAGTCGGTTCGACAGGATGCCTTGCAAATGCAACTAGCAGAGTCCTTGGCGAGGTGTGCCGCCCTCGAAGCCCAGATCCAGGAGTTCAAGAACAGGGAAACTCAACTCCGGGGCAGCAATAAGGTGAGCGCTTGGTCTCCGCGCTCCTTTTAGAAGGGGGGGGGACTAAGCTTGGCTTGATTTAGACTCTCCGCGAGGAACTTCGAAAGGTTCAGTCCTCCGCCGCTTTGCTTGAGAAACAGAGGAACCCGGGTGTCGGGTATTGGGCGTCGAAAGATGCCAACGGGACGGAGAGCCGAACGTCGATTTCGTCGAATTCGGACCGACCCTCTGGGGCGGTATCGCCCACGAACGAGTCCAAAGCAGAGGAAGAGGTAAACCTTGAATATCTCCGGAATGTCGTCCTCCAGTTCTTGGAGCATAAAGAGATGAGGGTGAGTTTCTCCAACCGTAGAGGAGAAGGTCACGGATGCTGACGCTGGGGTTTTTCACTCGCAGCCGAACCTTGTGAGGATTCTGACCACCATTCTGAGATTCACTCCGCAGGAGACTAGGCGGCTGAGTCGCAGCCTATGAGCTCATTTCTCCCCCCTCTCACCTGCATATTTACGCACTCGTTCGCCATGCTGTATTCCGGGGCCCACTTGCTTCCTGTTAATATATTTGTGGGTAATCTTGATACCACCTTTGTTCAAGTGACCTTCCGTCGCTTGTCAGGGTCTCTACACGTGGACCCCGACCGCTGTCTGGGGTTCAAACCAATACAGATCACTGTGACTGACGCCCTCGCACAGATACTACAAACCGTCCTATTTGGGGGCGAAGCCGTTCAATAAGTCACGATGATAAATCGCGATGGCAACAATGGCTGGATACAATACATACAACATGAGGGTGAGGCGATATGGATATGATATGGATATGATACAATGGTACAATGATGAAATACAGATCAAGTACGTGAGGAGGAGTTCTGGGTGATCGTATGTTGGGCGGACGGGGAATAAGTAGGTGGTGGGGAATCATATTAAGTCGAGAGAGTTGGGATCCGGGTTAGAACTCGAAGCACTCTACAACGGGGGAGAATCGGACTCTTGTGGGCTTCTCAGGACGGATAACGCTCCCCCTGTTGCCACCTTGTAGACGCTGAGCATACACTCTCTGCAGTGGCTTCTCAACTTCGAGTCTAAAGCCATCAACCCAACCGTCCTCGTCGTGAGGCCGGTCAAGGCCCCCGAGATAGGCTCCCACTTCTAGGGGATTGGGTGACCCAGGCTGATGTTTACGTTGTAGCCGTTGACTGATGTCGAACTGGCGCTGGAGCTCCCCACGCGACTCCGAGTAGGGAATAGGGGATTCGGGCGAAGTGGGTGGGGTTTGGTGGGAGCCGGCCGGGGCCGTCAGAGGGGTGCTGAGGTTGGACTGGTACCACCCGTTGGGCACAGAGTGGTCACGGTTGGGGGATTTACGAGTGAGCTTGTTTGGGGCATTTAACTGGTTGGCGATTTCCTCAAGGGTGTATGGTGGTGGGTGGGGTTTAAAACCGTGAGAGGGGGTCAAAGGCGAGCTGACTTCGGCAGGATCCTGAACACCGATAAACATCACACAGATCGCATTTGAAGTTGGCGATACTCACGAAAGTGGTGGCCTGGGTCTTGGCGGAGGCAGCCACCCTTCTGAGTTTGCGCTGCTCACGGCGTTCCCGAGAGCGTTCAAAGATCTCATCCTGTTTGGGGTCGGTTCTGAATATGTCCTTCAACCGTAGAAAGGATGGGGATACTCACAGGACTTATCGTGCCCGGTGTATCCGCAGCAGAAGCCCGCACAGGGCTCTGCTTCTTCAACACGCGAGTAGATCCAGCAGCGTCAACCCTATCATCGTATAGTGGTGGAGGGGGTGGACGTTGTTCGAAGTGGTGACGAGAAGGACCAAAGGATTCTGAGTAGAGCATATTGTTTCGCGTGAGTGGTTGCAAAAAGTAGTGATGGGGTTTAGATTGACCTCACTGCAAACGCCTGCCTTTTAAATGTTCTCTTGGCTAGCGTGGCTTGATGGTGGATGGCGGATGGCGGAAGAGGCGGGTGATCGGGGCGGAAGTTCGGAATCTGGGGTTACCGTGACGTCAGTCTGGGACACCCGAAGATGTCAGGTCTAATGAACATGACTTCACCTCTATCTAATCGATGCCGAACAAGCTCTGGTCGGTTTGTGTGCGAAACCTCGGCTTCTCGGATACCCCTCGGGACGATCGGCCGGGATCCACTCCTGGCCAAGAGCAGCAGACAAGGTAATGTCGCCGACGATCACCGGTGAGGAAGGTGGTGACGGATCTCGCTCACTGTTCTGAGCCGAGTGTTGAGTATTCGTCTACACCACCTCCCCGTTTTTCCGCACGCATGTGTGTTTTCATCAGTGAACCGTCCTGCCCCGCTTGTTTCTACTGGGCGTTTTAGGTGCCTGACCCGTTCTCGATCCTGGGAGAAGTTATTTCGAACAGTGCGCTGGCGTGCACCACGGCTATGTGGGATTGAGGGTGATGAAACACGCATATCATTTTTCTCGGGATCAAATAATTTTATTCGAGTGGGAAGGTTACCGACAATCAGCCCGCGAAAGAGGCTTTGTTGAAATCTGGAAGCTACCGCGCAGGTGAAAGAAATACCCTACGCCGAGGCAGTGAGCGATTATCAGTGAAGCTACACCGTGTCCACGCGGAACCGCGAGGATCCTATCAATCGTATCGTGTCATGGGAATTTCCCCCAACCAGGGTGTCTGGAATCGCGAACTAGTCGCCTGGAATCTAGCCACCTTGGTCCTGCTTCAACCTACCGGGTGCGGGTATCATCCCGACGCTCAATTTTCTAGTTTCGCTAGTCCGTGCCATGTGCCAGGAGCCCTCGGGTATCACTCAACCACCGGAACCCTACCGGAACGAACACGCGTATCTCTAGCGCTACTGATAACCACCTATTGTTCAACGACGGAGCTCCTCCCCCTGTCGATTCCATGCTCTGCTCCCCAGTAGTCAGCGGTTTCTCTTTTCTTCCGCGCAGGGAAGACCGATCACGATCGAAAATAACAGGGGGTGAATAAACGCATCCCGTGCCTGATGGAGCCGGATTCCCTGGAGACCCGAGACATCTCTATCTCGAACAGGGGGCGGGCAGGGAAGATGCATTATTTTGTCTGGCGCGTTCTTCGCCCCCCAAAAGCCCTGAAACGTGACAATGAGTTCGCTCAGTGATCATCGATCAGCCATGGGGTTTGCTGATGTTACTATAGCTATGATCATTGGTCCTCGACCTCAACCTCGGCCCCTCCTCGATTTTCGGTGCGACCCACGACCAGTTTTTCCCAAGCGGAGGTAACTGGGAAACGAAATAAAGCTGACCATATTGACACCCGGAGCGTATTCGTTTCCGGTTGTCACGCCACCTGGCTTTATCTCCCATCGATCTAAACGTTTATGTGTTGCCGCTGTCATCGTGCCTGTGCCTTTCCTTCTCCTCCAACCAAGCTCCCATCACGCCTCCCCGTAACCCCGGCGCTGGTCCAACACCAAGGTCCCCAAGGTCAAGGTCAAACCTGTAAAGGTGATGTCCGCAATGACGAATCCTGGGGGGTTCCACCCGATCAGGGTCAATCCCGAGAAACCCAATCAAGTCCAAGTCAGGTCAGCGAGGGTCAGGCCGCTGAGATTGGTTGGGGACAGACCTGAGGAAACACCAGCGCCGGGGCCATCCACGGTAAATCCCCCGCCACCGACGAGACTCCCTCCGTAACAGTTCCTGATATCTTCCCGCGCAGGGAGCCCCTCCTCCGGCTTACACTGAAACCGCCACTGAACCACCACGACTGAGGAGCCCTTCGCCTTCCCCGTCAATCAAGAAATCACCAGTGGTCCTGAGCTTGGAAACTCAACCGCCTCCAATCCCCGGTCCCTTGCCTGGGCCATCCACCCAAAGCAGGTTACGGCCATCGAACTCGGTCTCTACTTTACTCGGTGCGCGTCGGTTGCCCTGTCGGGGGTGAGAACTGAGGTTGACTGAGTACTCGTAGATGGACACGTTGACAATCGACCAGGCAGAATCCTCGCTCCCTCCAAGAGTAGCCTAGCTCTCAACGTGCAGAGCTCGGAACCTCCAAAACCTGTGCCGGATCGATTCCCAACAGCCTCCGCCTCCACGCCCAATACCAACGTTCCTGGTTTACGTCCAGAGAGAACTCCAATACCTTCTTCATTGTTGAATAACACCCCGACCCAGCCCCCTCCGGTGAATACTTCTCTCGTTATAACCTTGATCCCAACCCATTATCTATGCAGCAGAAAGCCAAGAAGCGGGGATTCCTTTGTGGAATCTTCAGATTTGGAAAATCGAAACCAAAGGAGCCGCCGGCACCAAGGCCCACCAACAGATTAAGTAAGCCGATGCCGTCCACGAGGCCAGTGTCCACGGTATTGGCGAACCCGACCACTGGACCCGCTCTCGGCCCGACACCAAACTTCACGGCGAGACCGATCTCTGTTGCAACGTCGAACTCCATCGGACCAACCCTTGGTGTCCCGCAGGGTCCCAGTATGAGGCCACCGTCTGTCCTCTCACAGAGCCCCTCTTTTGGGCCTTCCCTTATCAGTCTGAATGGTCAACGCAAACGTGCGGTACTCACGAAGAAGCCACCCACCCAGCCGGCGAAGCACGCGCATCATTCTTCTGTCTCGGCTCGTCCAAGCGGGCCTCCACCCCATCAGGTATGGACAACTGGCGTTTAACTTCCTCTCGCTGACCGGTTGTTCGGCAGAACCTCGGCCATGCCAGATACAATAGTTACCCACAGAGTGCCAACCTCCACGGTAAAACCTCCTTTGCGAGTTTCGCCCTGGATCACGACACCACCCCCAACTACGCGACCTATGCTACCCCTTCCGATATCTATGATCCCCCACACCGCGGCTATTCAGAACACGGTTATGCAACCACCCCTGCCTTCCCTACCCCCACCAACTATACCCCACATCCCGGAACTGGCAACTACTATGATACGGGCAGGCCAACTAGTCACATGCGCGGAGGCACTGGAGCACATGATTCTGGATACGAATCCCTGGCTACCACTCCGGGTTACGCTCTTTGCACGGTAGGCAGGAGCGATCCCGTTTGGAATTTGCTGTTTCTGATCGTGAATGGTTAGGTCTGCAATACTAAACTCCGATATATCAACCCAATCACTGGAGAAACATCTCCCTACTGTACGGACACCTGCCAAGCCGCTGCGACACCTGCGAGCCAGCAAACACAACGAGGTACAAGACGTTATCTGTACACCCCACCACTGTTATTTGACACCCTCCACAGTGGCATGCAGCTACCCAGGATGCAAGCGTCCTGCAGTCATGTACCCAGCGGACCATTTTTGGAATTATTGTGGCGAGTCACACGAACAGTACGTTCCGTTCCGTGATCTCTCGGATGGTAACTCACCCAAAGGTTTGTGCAGCTACGCGCGGAAAGGATGTGTTTCTTGCCGCCAGGCCAATGACAACGGTACTCAACTTTGTGTGGGATGCGACGTCACCTTCAAGCAGAAGGGACCGGCCATCATCCCTATCCCAAGGGATCACGATGCCTTCTGGCGCGGTACGGGTCATGTATATCTCCGGCACCGATCTAAACTCATTCCAATCTCCATGATCTAGTGGTCGATCAGTTCACCGAGGCGTGGGCCCATCCAACGCAATGCCCAATCGTTCAAGCGGTTTACAAGATCGCGTTGACTCAGGACAGTTTAAATACGTACACTTGGTATCGGTTTGTGTCCCGCGGTCCTCTCGGAATCCACAGAGCGCGTAACTGATGACCACCCGACTCGCCAGTGACTCGTTGGAGTATTACGGTCAGTTTGCTGCGCGGGGGAAGCTTGCCGGCAACGAACGTACCCTCTGGCACGGCACCCGTCGAAGTTGTAACCTGGGCGAAGCGGGTCAAACCACTCCTTGCATCATTCAGAGATGTTCGCTGTGCTCCGCCATCCGCGGGTCGTTCGATACAAGCAAGTTCACGACGAACACCCCAGCGGAGAGGTTTGGAGCAGGAATATACACTTCCTCCAAGACATCGAAGTGCGTTCCCTCGAATCGGCTCGCGCGACCGTGGCGGGATGAATGCTGATTCCCACGCCTTGTTTGTAGAGCCAATGATTACTCCGGCAACGACAAAGGCGTCGAGACACAATGGAAAGCGTTGCTTCTGAATAACGTCGCCGCAGGACAGGAATGCGTGATGTACGACAATGATCCAACGCTGACGGCTCCACCTCAAGGGTGTGATTCGGTGGGTATTCCAGATCTGTCCGGACTCGGCACAAATCTGATCCTTGGATCCCACCCAGGTGTATGCGAAAGCTGGGGGCGGTTTGAACTACGATGAACTCGTGGTGTATACGAGCGACGCTATCAGGCCGGCTTGGCTGGTAATGTATAGTCGGGGATAAGCCACGATCGCTTGGCCACGATCCATCCACTCAGGTGTTGCACGATAATTCTGTTTCATCCCAATCCTAACATGTCTATGGGCGGCGGTACGCAAAGGCGATGAAGGGAACTTTTGGTTGGCTCCACTTGGCACCTATCCATTATGGTTGCTGGGCAGTCAGGCGGTGTCAGATACCCTACTCTGCTACGCTGCAAACGCGCACAAATCCATTAGTTTGTATGTTATGGCCGCCCATCAATTTGGATGTAACTTGCTGCGTTCAGCGCGGAACCCAGAGCAGAAACCTGACATAGCGGAGATCCCTGGAATGGAATTAGAAATCAAGTGCAATGTTGGATGCCACTGGGCGTGCCCTTCAAGATTTTTATTTGATGACCCGGGTCAGGATCAAAGGGTTCACTCTACCAACTGCCTCATTCACACCTTACGATGTCTGGGCGACGACGAAGTTCCATTCCACACAAGTCAGGGATTTGATCAAGAGCTTTTTCGGAGTAGGGGGTTCGCTCACCGTGATCGGATCTGCAGGCAGCACCAAATTTATGCGGCGCAACTTCGATTTCTGGGAAGGAGGCAGCCTGTCTAGTTCACGGGCAACTCGGAACCACCCCTTGACCCCCGAGGTATATCACGGGGCTCGGTCACTGGCCCGAGGGTAGTCTGAAGACACGTTAATGCGCGTGATCTAGGGCAGGAGGTCGAACAACGAAAAAATTTCAGGTAGCCCGGTTCCGTGTTAGGGCGGCCAGTTCCACGTTTTGGACAGTTGAGGTATTATGGGGCAGTGTGGTCGGTAGGACCCCGGGTATCTTAGCCGATGGTGCGCTTGAGGCCTTTGTCCGATAGGCTGCCGTGCTTGGCTTGGTGGCGTGACCAACCAAAGCAACTAGCATGGTACAACTATCCCCATACGATGCAAATCATCGCGACACGAGCGAGTGAACGCACCGGAATCAATGTTGCCCCATAGCCGAGCGCTTCTGGCGTTCCGATGTCACCGCACGTCCTGTCACAACAATGCAACATTATGTATGAGTACCTGAATGTTGAATGAACACTGAACACGTAGGCTCGGGCGCAAGTCGTTGTGAAGCGAAATTGACACGACAGTAGTATGTTGCCTTCCGTATCAGGGCAATTTGTCAGTTGGAGGATCGAAAGATTTTCGCACCTCACCGTCCGTTTGGCTTGTTGTTCCCGACGCGCTCTCCCAGCTGGTCGGTCCTTTGTTTCCCCTACCTCCGCCACCAACCTCACGTGTCCTCAACGGACACGCCACACCAGTAGTACATATGGAGATACGGGTTGAGCGGTGTGACCTCGCAGTCTGTCCCAACTGTCGTTTCATGTGTCGTGCGGCGTCGGCGGCGCAGAGGTCGTAGTTGTGGATTGTTTCTGAATAGAAGTTCAGCGTGAGGGCCTGCGGCGTGCCACGAAACAGACAGAAACGTTGAATATGTCAGAGACCTCCATACGTCCCATACGCCTACCACCCATAGTAGGACCGATTTACCCTCCATCCAGTCAGGAGAACACTTGGCGACCATGGCACAATCTCCGGCCGATAAATTGCCCTGACATGTAAGGTAACATAATGTTAGTATTGCTCCACAATGGTTTGCGCCAGAATATACTCCAAACGCTGATGGGAATTGCTGTAAGTTTGACTCGACAGCGGGCCTGGTCTAAACGGGTCATTTCTCAAAGGAAACGGCCCAATTCGCTGCCTACCATTTGATGGAATTGGTGCTCAGCACTCCGGGACAATGCCAGATGCCGAGCCAGATCAACTCATTCCCACTGCCCTGTAACTCGTAAGAATTGACGGTATGCCCCACAGGGTATATCCCACACACCGTTGAATAGTCGGCGACCCAACAGGCCGTGAACTGATCGAAAGAACCAGTTTGTGGCATGAACCGTCCGCCACCACAAGGTAAACAACAAATTGGTGCTGTATCAAGATATCACCTGGAGAACGGTCCACCGAAACGAGCCAACCGGTGTGGCGGCTGGATCTGTATCAAGTCCTTGAATGACGAGACAAGCGCCGGGTTCATCACGACGCTGATCAAAGCACAGGGTAATGTTGTTTACCAGGAGGAGGTAGACCATCCTGTCTCTTTTGTTGAGCGGTCGAGGGGACCGATGGAGAGATGTTCGTGGCCGCCATGGGACCTGAGTAACGGAACAGGTTACCGTCGGATCAATTATGATCGTACTTGGGAAACCCGCCACAGGACGTTGCCGGACCTCGGGCCTCCGTTCGCTAGTTGTGTCTTTACACGCGACCCCCCGCGTCCGTTCGCCTCCCAGCTCAACACTTTACACACAACTGTCGCCCCCAAAATGCTCTCTGTCGCACGACACGTCGCCCGTTCAAGTTTGTCCCTGAGGGCCACGGCGAGGCGACCTGCGACTCTCAACATGCAATCCACTGGCATGGGAACGAATAGGTTTTCCATACGGACGCTTATCAGTAAGTTTTTGCTTTTTCGGAGGTCCCTACGGCGCAGGAGTGGGGCCCTTGATGGAGGCATTTATGGTACACCGCTCATGATCTCTCATACAATCACAGCAAAGAAGTACACTGAAGACCACGAAGCTGTCGTGTTTGACGATTCTACCGGCCTCGGTACCGTGTCGATCACGGACTACGCTCAGAGTAGCCTCGGAGATGTCGTCTTTGTTGAACTACCAACCCTGGAGACCAAGGTCACGAAAGGGGGTCAGGAGTCACCTCAATTTCCTTGCGCGCTCACTGGCGTCTGACGTTTTGTGATTTTGCCTTTGGGTCCCCTCTTTGTCGTCCCACGTTATGTGTGGGATCACAGACCAGATTGGCGCGGTCGAGAGTGTCAAGGCTGCCTCCGATATCGTTGAGTTTTCAACCCTTTGACCTGGTTCCTTCTCCTTTCTCTAACCGAACAACATTTAATTTCTCCCTCATACCACTGGACTGGTGATGCAGTATGCCCCTGTTTCAGGGACTATCCAGGAAATCAACGAGAATTTGAACGACCAACCAGGACTCCTCAACAAATCCCCCGAGGATGAGGGTGAGCGTTTCCCACCGGAACCATTCATCGCTCTCTCCGAACTCAATCGCCTCTCGCTAGGTTGGCTCTGCAAGATTAAGGTCTCAGATCCCACCGAAGTGCGTTCGCCACTGGTTTGCGCTCGAACGTCCACGTCTGACGACATTTTTAACCTAGCTCGACTCACTGATGGGCGAGGCTGCGTACAAGGATCATTGCGAGTCGTAGAACTCGCGAAACACGCGGATAGCCGCAGGCTGCTGATGACTCGCAGTACTCTTGATTTGGACACACCGCTATTCGCGAGCACTAAACGGACAGCATTGACATGTTCACCAGTGCGATAGGCCCCAATGTCAACCATCCTACCCTTATAGAATCGATTTACCTAATTCTGACTCTCGCGTGACAATGTCACCCAACAGCCGTCGCGAGTGGCGAGGAAATTCGCAACAGTTTCACCACAACGTCGCTGAACTGGCCAAGCCCTGTCTGGAATGGCCAGGAAGTTCGCGACCGTTTCACCGCAACGTCGCACAGTTCGAACTCGACCGCCATTCAACCCGCTGCAAGCTACCATTGACGTGGTGCACCAGAGGTTCTCATACACTGAATCGGCCGGCTTCCAACTACCCGACCCCGAGCGGTTCTCACCAGAAGCCCTCGAGCCCCGGTCACATGTCCAATCGAACCCATAAGAACTGCAAATACAATGGCGATCGGCGCCGGGTGGATGGAGATACCTCCATATACAGCAGCTTTGCTCAGAAACCTAGGATAGGGTGTCCAGCCGATGGCCCGATCTGGTTAATCGGAATGTTCGTGACGACATATCGAGCTTTCTCGTCCAGGGTTCCATTATCCTAAGTCCGCGATCAATCCCAACTCCTTTCTCACCTCTACTGATCCTCCACATCAATGGGGGGGATCTTCTCCATGGCGACCCCATTGTGCCCGGGGTGCTCGGTCCATCGCCACCGAGCAATTACACAGAGGAAGGGCCCGATGTATGTTTGAATCATACCCTCAGGAGACGGCCCAAATCACCGCGGAAGAGAACCGTGAGGCGGTACGCAGCTCGGTCGGATCCGTTCCAAGACACCCCGACATTTATAAAACCCTTCCTCTCATGCGATGCTCTTCCTGCAATCTCGATCATGGCCCACCCATACCACCAAGCAGGCTACAGTTACCCGCTCTCGGACTCACCCCAATCACCCCCCATCGATGACATTGAATGGGAAAACGGAGTGTGGACAAGGCAACATGTTTGTGTTATCCACTTCGGATTCATGGGAATGTACGCGCTGACTCCGTACATCCCAGGGGGGCACCCATTCGACTGAACTAGAGAGCTCTTATACGTGGGATGTGGTTGATGCGTTGGTATATCCAACAATCCTTGTTGGCGACGGTTCACAGGGAATCTTGTATGGGCCTGCGGGCGCGCACACGGTTTGCCCGACCACATTGGGAAGCCCCGGGAAATGGGCGCCCCACCAGACACTACTTCACCCTGGCCCCGTGCCCTCCGGTCTTTCTCCCTCCTTCACCTCGGCCACTCCCACCCCTACTGTGCAATCTGTGATCCAGAATGGACCATCTGTGTCGACCAATCCGCCGGACTACACGTTGGTCCCCCAACGTCAATACGCGTTGACTGCATATCACTTCACTCCGGCCCATCCCATCTCGTTCAACTCTGGCCCCGGGGAACAGGGGATCAGGCTCTCTGCTGCGCTCAACCGGAGGTTTACTCATCTGGAGGATAGAGACGACCTCGTGTTCGAGTCGAGTAGGAGTCCGACGATCACGATGAGGCTCGAGGTCTGTGACTCTTTTGAGTTGGCCTGAGTCCTTACTGACGGCGCTTGACAGTGGCCAGGGTATACGTCGTGGAGTAGGCAGGTACGCGGAGTGGTCATTTTCTCGTGATGACCGCTCACCACCAGCGACAACCCTACATAACACAGGTCAGAATTCTCGATTCGCGAAGCGTTCGACAGTCAATAAGCAGAGAAAAGCTGGCCTTTGAAGTCGCCAAAACTGTGTTGGCGTTCACTCAGCCTCAGGTATGACCAACCCCCGTTCACGACGGTATCAGGCTTCTTGAGCGGGGGCTAACAAAGACTGTATAGGGCGGAAAAAAGTCAAGCGCTGAAGGCGCCACAGACCGGGACAGAGTGTGGGCCTTGGACGAAGGCAACCTTGGCCTAGATGACCTCGTGCTCATCCGCGTTGAGAACGTTTCAAAGGGTAGCTGGCAGCCGCAGTTCCTCGTGGACAGACAAGGCAGAAACCGACCCGGCTCCGCTGGTCCCGCACGTCCACGGTTTTCCTTCGGCGGTCAATATGACTAAGTGCAATCCGCACGTCCCGGGTTCCCTGACCTGCCCAACCCCTCGTGGCGTCGCCTCGTTTTTCACCAGTACTTACTTCCGGGCACGTCCTGCGGGTTACAAATAACCGAAGTCCCCGGACACTAGCTAGGATCCAGAACTCCGACAAGTAGCGCCGATGTGGTGCCGTTGCATTTCATCTTCTCCTTATTTAATATTATTCCAGCCTCCCTCTCCCAAGCACGTGGACCAGAAGTATAATTTAATGGGTTCCTGACACTACAGACCTCGATAATATCATGTAATCGCATTCCTCATCTACATAACCTCCTCCTTCGTCTTCCCAATCGTCGTCCCCGTCATCGACCGGAAGGGAGGCACCGTACCCGGGCGAAGATGGATCCAGAACGAAACTTAAAACGCGCGTCCTCAGCACCGGCTCCGGATGTACCAAACAAAGAAGGAACGCACCCGATGCTTTCGTAGAATAGGATCGCAGGTTTGTTGGCTTTGTAGGATCCATAAGACAATAAGCGTTGGGGAACGGGCAGTCACGGCAGATGGTACCTTTGAAGGCGGTTAGCGTGACCTTGTCTAGACCCCTCTGTTTGCAAATGTCGAACAGCATTTGGGTTAACTTCCGGCCGAGTCCGCATCGGTGGAACGCAGGGGAAACGTGGAGTTCGTAGCTGTGAGGGAGTCAGGTCTGGTACACCTTCCGAGTAGTAAAGATGAGCTAATAGTTGACCGACCAATAGACGACCCCGAATTCTTCCTCCTCCTCGAACCTGAAAGATGTGAAAGCGACGACCTGGGTCGACTCTTTGGAGCGAACCAAAATGAACCGCCCAAGCTTGTGAAACATTTCCCTTTTCTTCTTGGATGGGTTCCACCCGAAGGAAGATTCTTCATACCTTCCGACGCGGTAGACCAGTTTAGCATTCCACAAGAGAGCGCGGTCTAGCGACTTACATTCCTTGCATCGCGTTGGCGAATACCCCCCAGATAGCACCCCTGTCTACTGCAGACAAACTCGAGGCGAGAACGAGCTCAACTCCAAGACTTCAAGTTTTTTGCTCGCGCATAAGTTTAAGACCGAAGGCTAGCGAAAGGGAGATGGACTTACTCCCTGCCCGAATGATGTATTTCTCGATCATCGGGAGAAATAGAAGCAGCCAGCTCCTCTGGGGAGGCTTCTATGCTTGAGGAGAGTAGAAGATACTTGTCCTCTTTCATGGTGAGGCGTTTTTACAAGCAGAGGGGGTCTTTCATGGCCCTTAACCCCCCACTTTTTTGCCGACGTCATGAAGTCGATCAACGGGCGGCGTGATCCGTTGCCTGCGGGGGTGCCGCTGTCAAGCAGGATTTGTATGTGTGATGGTGACATAGTTACAGTTCCCCAGCAACATCAACGTAACGTACAACGTACATAAGGCGGAGGCAAAGGCATACAACAATAACAAAACTAGACTTGCACTTTCAGTCCGACGAAAAGGGTGAACTGGTTTGAACCGAACCCTCTCTTCGGCAATAAGTTAGAATTCCTTGTAGGGAGGCAACTCCTCCTCGTTCTCGCCAGGCCCCCCTGAGCTAGAAGCGGGGTTGGCGCCACTACCACCGGCGAGGAGTTTCTCCCTTCCTGCCCTCTCGAGTCGCTTCTTTTCTTCCTCAGCAGTCTCGAACTTGGGAGCCGAGGTTGAAGGACCTTGATTTAGGATGCGTTCCCTCTCTTCCCGCGCTAGGCGCGCCTTCTCGTCCTCGGCGCTTTCGTACAGTTGCGAGGTGTACTCAGCTGTTTCGGCAACGGTGGGCTGTGGAAACTTGACCGGATGATCGATGGGGTCGGTCGCACTAGTATGGGAGATCGTTGTGGCTGTGGGAGGTGTGATCGTTGGTGCTGGGAGTTCAGTGGGAGTCTGGTTCAGGGATCCCGCCTGGAGTGGGGGAGATGATACGCTCGGGGGCGTCGCTGGTTTTGGAGATGGCATTTCCACTTCGGCTGGAACGGGGACCGGCACAGGGACTGGGGGGTCATGGAGTGACGTGCCACTGGCACTGGGGAGCTTGGGTGTCGAAGGGCGCGGTACTTGGTTGTCGTTATGACCGATGTTAGAGAGCTCGCTGGCGTGGGTCTCCCCGAAACTCTTTGTATCACTGCGACTAAGGTCTACGGCGGCATGTTGTACTGGGAAGGTACTGTGCCCTGGCTTCCAGCCATCGAGGGCTTTTTGGACGGCGGCTCTGATTGCTGCGGTCTCCTGTGCACCCTCGTACTTCCGGGTTGGGGATGGTGGGAGTGTCGGCAATAACTGGAGAATCTGCTCGGATGCCTGAGCAAGGATTACCAGCTTCTCTCCGTACTGTAATGGTTCATCAGTTCACTGGGGCGATCGCTCCAGAACAATGGAATCACCTCGCGGATCGCCTCCCACTTGGCTTGTTCGCTGTCCTTGATCGCCTTCCTCTCAAGGAGGCGTACCTCCTTCTCGAGGGGCTCGTCCTCGGTGTAAGCTCGGTTCAGAAGACCTTCCAACTCGTTGATCTTCCTCTCGTTGCCACTCGACAACTCGAGCTTGGCGATCTGCTGTTCGTAGTTGGCTCGCGTGGTCTTGCGGACGCCGAGAGCGTCCTCTTTGTCGCGCAAGTTCTTCAGAGGGAGCCGGGCGGCATCGAGCTTCTCCGCGAGAGAAGCAGCGAGCGATCCCTGCACGAATTGGAAGTATGCAAGTCGATCGGAGACTATCCAGGGGCAAGATCGTCAGTAAATTCGTCGCGAACTGCGTCCCATAGATGTGCACCCACCATCCTTAAGGTCATCGGTCTCACCCTGGCCCCACATGTATAGCTCTTTGCTGTTGGCTTGAGCATCCTTTGCGACGTTATCGAGGTCCATTACAATTCCCTTGGAGGTTGTAATCAACCTCTGATAAGGAGTAGATTCGCCATACTGTTGCCTAAGAGTACGGAACTGATGGTTGAGAGCGGCAAAGGTCGAGGATTTGTGAGTGGCCGAGGTCGATGTGCTCGTAGTGTTGGTGTTCTGAGCGCCCGGGCTGGTGGGGCGATGGTGGCCCAAGGGTATCTTGTTGGCCAACGGAGAGGCTTGGACGGCATTCTGAGCCTGATCAAAAATATTGGACAGGAAGCTCGGCATGGTTAGAGGAGGTGGATAAGGAGGAAGGGGGAGGGGTGGAAAAAGTTGTCCGCAGCTTGGTATTTATGACGACATCGACCATCACTGCGGCCTTTGCACCCACGCACAGCAAAGGCTTGGCCGAGATCTGCTCGGCCATTGCACGGGAAAAGGTATCGAGCCCCTCACGAAATCCTAACGGTGTCCTAAAGTACCGAGCTAAACCTGTGCTGTACAAAAGGCGCACGCTCGGAACCCACCAGCAATTGTGAAAGCCACGCCGATCGTGACCATCTCCCCATGCCTTCGGTGGAAAGCCACCCTTGAACACGTTCCTCCCAGCAAGCTCATCGAGCATTCGTTGATGATCAGAAGACCCACAATGGCTTCGCTTCAATGGCTCCGCGTTCCCAACTGGGTTCTCGCCGACTCGAGTGGCTTTCACGGCTTTTGGCTTTGTGGTTTTCGATGGCTCTACCGGCTTTGAAAGCTTTCCGACGATGGAGTGGCGTTTCCCGGGCTAGATTCTGCATGAAGGTAACCCAGTATCAGAAGAGTAAACTCGGCAAACAGGTGGCCTTGCCGATTCTCGCGACCATTCAGCGGCACAACAGAATTGGGCCTTCAATTCGAGTTGCCCAAGGGCCCCTATCTACGTCGAAGTCGAGTGCTGAGCGCTGAGCGCTTGAGCGGGGCCCATTCCCCCCCTTACTCTAATCAGAACGGTGGCTCAGTCCGCAGAAACTAGACGGATCTCGGGGTTCTATAAACTATCGTCAACAGCACCTGGGATTTCCACAGCTGGTCACCCCACTGGGGCACAGTCGATCCTTCGAAGGGTCCCTTCGACTGGTCGATGCGTGCCAAGGAAAGTGGTACATCCTGTTTTTCGCACCACGTACACCCAATATGTAGGTGGGATATCCCAAAACATCCCGTGAAGGCTTGGGCAGTGGATGGGAAAACCCCTACGCGGTAGACCGTGAGGGCGTGTGAATTCTCGATGAGTCTGAAATTCAGGATGCCTTTTTGTAGGTTCTCTGGGGTGAAAGATTCGTATCAGGTGCCGTGCGCAGCACAACGACAAGGCCGAGGTACGGTCAGCAGGTGTTTGAGCATGTTAGTTCTGCTACTGCCATTGTGGCTGAATCCCATTATTGGTGGTTGAGGAGCTCCCGAACAGTTCGGCGTGGACGCTAGGCGCAGACGGCGGTGTACAATCAGGCGCCGCGCGGAATGGGTAGTGAGTTTGTATGCCGGAGGGTCCTCTTGTAGGTGGCCCAGGATCTCGTATACGAGCCCCTCGCTTCCATCCAACTTCGTGGGCTGGTCGCGGAGATTTCATCCGCCCTCAGATGTCGCCTCCAGTGCTAGAACTCTTTTGTTGAACGAAGGAAAGATCAAAACAATCAGCCGAGTGGGACGAGATAGGGCATACCAGAAGCGGCCTTGAAATCCAAGCCCGAGCATTCAGCAAAATGCGTCGGCCGCTCCTGCCCGCCCCATTGGCGGGATCGTGGCCCTGGGAGCGGTGCCTGCCGATCTGATCGGCAACTCGAATACAATGACCGCAGCTCTCTTCCCTCTGCCGCCTCACGCCGTCAACCAAACTTCAAGTGTTTGATCTCTTGTCAGAGATGCTCAGATTTGGTGAGTGTGTGCCACGAGTCTAATATCAATGTCTGACAACCCCCAGGGCGCATCATACAGAACCTTTGTTCACTTGGCATCCAGGGCTCGGAACTGCCAGCGGTCACTCCCCTTGAAAGGAACGCAACCACCAACCAAAGTATATGGCGCATATAGAAACCACAATCAGACCCCTCTTTTATATTGTCAAGGCTTATGGGGAATTTCAAAGGTCTACCCCAGGAAATCGTGGATGACATACTCGAGTACCTGGAGGGTGATTGGCGGACGCTCATATCGTGCTCTCTAACGTCCAAGGGGCTATTTCGCTCTGCGAGGCGCATCATTCACCGACGGCTTCGCTTGGTCGGCCCAGGAAGCGCTGATACCTCTGATGAACAAGAAGTACACCGATGTGCAACCGCAAATCGTGCACAGCTTCTTAGGCTGTCAGCCGCAGCCGAGCGTGGTCTAACTCGGTACACTCGAGAACTCACAATCAAGATAGGAAGCGAATTCATACCCAAGAACCTACTTCCGCACCTCCCACAATTCCAAACGTTTGCGCTATTGACCTCTCTTACACTCCATCACTTCGACGCAACCCTTTTCCTCTCCTCCTTCGAACGATGGTTCGGACACCTGGCGCAGCAAATGCGGTCCTTGGAATTCATATACCCACCAGGTCCCCAGGACGACATGAGTATTTCATTTCCCGGTTTCCAAACCTTGAGGACCTGGGATTCGATTTATTCCCACACACAACCTCTACCCACACAAAAGGTACAATGTATCCGCCATTCAGAGTTCGCCAACCCTGGGAGGTACCCTGCAGGTCACGAGCACGAACGCCTGGAGGACCGACTCTTTGGAATGTCTCACCCGACTTCCCTCTGGACTTCGGTTTCGTTCAATCGAATTTATCCACTGTACGGGGATCGATCCAGATGTCATAATACGGAAATGCGCCTCCACCCTCCAATCCATTATCCACGTGATCCATACCTGTGAGTTTCCTCCTCGAAATTGGACCGGCAAGGGTATCTGATCCCGTATAGATGGCGCGGTAATCAAGTTTGACTTGTCAGCTTGTTCTCACCTTCGGGTCTTCGAGCTTCGTCTCGAGCGCTTCACCTACCTCTTTCGCGACCTCGTGCTGTGGTTGGCATCAGTGGCCGACACCATCACCTCACACGTATTCTCCAGGTTCGTCTTGATGGCTGACAGCGCGAACCCCCTCCCAATTTTCCGGAAGCTTGACTGGGACAACACATGGGATCCCGCAGATCAAGCCTTGTTGCGCCTCTCGCAACGGACTGGGATGAAGATGGTTGTGAAACGGAGGGTGCTAAACGAGCCCTTCCGCGACGTGACAAAGAATGCCTTCCCGCTTACGGTGTCGGCAGGAGTGCTTGAGTTCGAAATCAATGATTCGCCATTGTGCCGCCGTTGTCCTGTGTTCTGACCGCTTACCCAAAAAGCGGCCCGCAATCTGGGGTACGTACCTAGGTACACAGCTAAGTGGATAGGTCGTGTGGATCCGGAATGTATGTCGAGTACTTTGATTCCGTGCATCCAATAAAACCCGAGCGATGGCTTTCCTATCGCCACCACTGAGCCCGACGGTGTTAGGTTTATCTGGTTACACTGGCAGGGTCAAACAAACCAGAGTCGCCCAGCGATGACCAACGTGAAGTCACCGGAGGAGCGGATAAATACTGAGAGGAAGAGGGTGGCGTACAGTTTGGCGTAGGACGGTGGATTGGTACCACAATGGAACTGCGTACTTGTGCCCGCATAGAACGCGGCTGGGCACCCAACAAGGGAGTGAAGGACTCGTCATCTTACGTACCCCTAGGGTTTGCACGCGACATATATGTCCCTTCTGTAACCCCAGATGCCCAGCCACGGCGAGGTAGGCTTCTAGCCCACCGGTGGGATCGTGTACACGACAATCAAATGCTGGGCTTATGGCGAACACGGCGTAAATTCGACGGTTGCAGTATTCGTGATGAGTTTGTTCGGCACAGAAGCGGTAGATGTGGTTCCTGGACCGAGCCAACCGTATGCACACTCTGTACGCAATGTCAACCACCCACCAGAGCTTCCTCGTCAAGGGGAAATTTGGTGGTGATCAGGGAATGATGATGTGACTCAAAGGGCCGCAAGGCTACCCACCGGTACCTTCCCGTCGCCGTTGAGTGCTTAGTCCATTCCTGTGGTGTATTTGTTGTCGCTCGAACCAGTGCTCTATTTTTAGTGGGGTTATGGCTGCTACTTACTGGTCCAGTGGGGCTCGCAAGGGACTAGCATCTCAAGATCTCAAAACCTACGATTTCCGATCACAACGCGTCGGCTCTTTTGCCTCAGAACCACCAACCGGACTCCGGACAGAGCATGATTGAAGTCCGCAGGTAATTGACTGGTGGCTGCGGGTTTTCTCATACGCGAAATATAGGCGCACCCGAGTAAAAACGGAATGGCCCCCCGGTCTTGAACCCACGTAAACCGAGGTGAACCCAATGGTGGTCTCGTCTGCCGTATTGATTTCCGATTCATTTTTAGGCACTGAACCCTGATATATGAGCGCACCACCGGTCCGTGGTCATCCCACCGACAGTATCTCACACCGTGCTCCGTTCCCGCTCTCGAACAAACCTAAGCGACGGCACAGTTGGATCGTCAGTTCTACACCTTCACACGGGTTCGGGCCCCGAGTGTTACCCCTGCCCTGGAGTGATGGGCAGTTCGTAGGCGTACCTGAGTGGTCGAAGCTTCATGGGTAAGTAAGTGGTGGGTGCCCAACGATCTTGACCGACCTCTCGGAAACCCCCGGCTAAGCACGGGGGGCAATGGAGGGTTCGAAAAGATATTTTGCTTCCTGAACCATATCTACAGCGTAAAACGAGGGAGGAAACGTCAGGTACGATTATGCACTAGCCAATGGGAACGGCTCCCGTATATATCATCACGACGGTTTCAAGGTGGTGTCGTTTTCCTTTCTCTTGAAAGAACTGATTCAAACTTCAGTTATTTATTCAACGAAATTATTTACCGTTGCCTGCGGGGGAAGTGGTCAGGAGGCACGGATTCCCACTGAGGCCGAAACCTCGGTGAACCCCGGGCACTTGCCGGCACCTCGGTCAACCAACGCTGTTACACCATGTCGTGTACCTCCCATGTTTCATGAGCGTTTGGAGGGGGTTCGCGATACTCAACGTCATGATCATGTGGCGTGGACAGCCTCCTTCCGGCGCCTAGGGAAACGAAACGCGACGGAGATGAACACAAACTCGCCGAACTCATGATTGGTGTTGGTTAATCGTACCCTATTTTAGAATAGCGGTGAGTGTGAGTGCAAAGATTCATTCTGCTGTCATCCCTCCTCCTTCGGGGATCTCTCGGCCCGTTTACCCTGTGTCATTTCCCACAGTTATTTCTCCCTCAAGGGCATATCGATTGATTGACAGGCCCCAAAGATGGGATCATGCGAGCCAATGCCTGAAATTTCCCTCCACTGTGTTTTGTCCATTCTGTGGTGCTTGTGAGATACACGGGGAACCTCCCCTGCTTGCGTTCATATATAAATGGCCGCCTCACGATGGTCACCGTGTGGTCACCCCGCGAACCAGAATGTCCCGCCTACTCTTCAAAGTCATCTCCCTCCTCTTCCTCACGTTCACCTCCACGGTCGTTGGCGGTACCGTCGCTGCACCTCCATCATCCGGGACAATACCATTCACGTACCAAGGTCAAACCTACTCGACCTGGTACACCTACAACGGGAGGTGGGGCTCATACCGGCCCTTGATTGTACTTCATGGAGGGCCTGGGTTGTCTCACGATTACATGACCGCACTCGCGGACCTCTCCATCATGCGCTCCGTTATCTTCTACGACCAAATAGGCATTGCCCGCTCCTCCCACCTCACCGATAAACCTCAAGGGTTCTTCACCGTCGACCTTTTCCTCAGCGAGCTGAAAAACGTCATCGCGTACTTCAACCTGGACAAATTCGACCTTCTGGGACACTCGTGGGGAGGGGATGTTGGCTGCAGAGTATGCCGTGCTCCAGCCAGCGGGTTTAAACAAGATGGTTTTGACGGACTCGCTTACGGCAATGCAATTATGGGACCAGTCGGAGATCCAGTTGTTGTCAACGTTCCCGCAGGATGTTCAGCAGGGCGTGTTTGCTGGGTTCAGCGATCCACCTCGGTATCGGGCTGCGTTAGGCGTGTTCTTCGGGAAGTACGGGTGCGAAGAACGGCCATGGCCGGTACGTTTGAACGTCTCGTTCGACTATCTCTTCGCTGACCCAACGGTTCCCATTGCCACGTAAGGCTGCCTTTTCGTTCGATTGTTCCTTGCCATTTTCTGACCCACGTGGACTTCAGGGATACCACTCTCTCCAACTGGGATATCAACGATCGACTTTCTAGTATCAACGTCCCCACCCTTGTGATCAATGGGAAGGACGATATTGCTCAAGACTTTGTTATCCAAGGGTTCCTCGACCACATACCCCATTCGTACCATCTCAAGTTCTCGAAATCTAGTCACACGCCGTTCTGGGAGGAAAGAATAGCCTACATAGCGGCCGTTGGGGCGTTCCTTCTATGATTTCAGGTAGCGGGATTGGACAATTCTTACTGTAATTCCAAATGCCCGGTGTACGTATATACTATTCACCGGATGCAGTGCGCGACAACGGTCCCACGAAGGACACTTTAATCGATTATCCAGATACTTATAGGGTCTTCTGGCATCTCCCGAAGCGACTTCGGAACGATTCGATGGTCAGTACTCAGTCGCCACACCTCATTGTAAAAATGCCTCGGAGTGCATCAATACGTTTACGATATGTTTACGATGCAACCCCAGACACCCCCACAGCCGGAACCCAAAGATCAAAACGTGGTGTGTATAAAGTTAAGCATACGAATCTATTCAAACGAGCAAGCTGAACGGAATCACCACGTGCAGGGAGGGGCAGGTTTCTTCGAGTGGATTGCACAGAACGCTCAAAGAAAGAAGAGCTGAGTTCAATAGTTTTAGTGGGACCCTTATTTGAATGCCCCTTTTGGCATGATGATCCTTCTCGAAGGCGAGGCATTGGAAGTCGAGGCTCGTCGTCCTTCTAATCGATCCGGCGGCCCGGAGGTTGATGCAGGGTTTCCACCGCCTTCGAATGGTTTGTGAGAAGGTTTGCGCGTTCACCTGTGAACAATTCCGGGAGGTGATCCACGATGCCGATGTACACAATGAACCCAGTAGACAGGACGCCAGCCAACGACGTACCCGAATTTTGACGTCCAGGATAGTATCCAGTCCAACGTATCTCGCGCTCAATTGCCAACAACCCTTGAGCGTCTCAGTGGCCCTTAGATCATATCTGGATCTCCGAGGGCGTTGACCGTGCAGTATCGATAGTGGCCAGTGGCCTCGGCACCAGGCGCGCCCAGTGTCATCGGGGAATTCCGCGCTTTGCGGCTCCCGGCGCCCGGGCCACCGCTCCATCCTAAACAAATCAGGATACCAAAACACACGGAGATCACGAACCGCAGACGGAGGCGCAAGCATGGACCCAACTAGTATGAGTCGTGGCTGTACTTGTCGGAAATAGGGCCGTTTGATAGCCAGACAAGGACCCTTCCAGACAACATCGTCCTCGTAAACCGCTTTCCCTCTGACGCTGATGGCTGCGCATGTCAAAAATGTTGAACATGTCAGAAAGACTGCAGAGGATCCGCGGTCGATCAGCGCCTCTGTGTACGTTCCAAGCCAAGGCGAAACGAAGCACAGGTATCTCTAGATCTTCCTAGGTAGGTTAGGATCCGAGTTCCATCTCGCAACGGCATCACAGGCGCTCCGAGTGATCCCTCGTTGGAGAGGAAGAAGAAAACGGGGAAAGGCGAGAGATCATAGCGTCATGGTCGATCATGGTGTTGCGCCGCTGTCATGATGGGGACCGCAGTCTGCCCCTTCATGCGTTTTCTCGCACCTGAGAGACACAAGGAGAAACGGGCCTGTCCTCAGCCACAGTGTTTCCAATATTTTCGACAGGGGCGGCTGCCAACGCCCAACGGGAACAAGCCGTCGAGGGCAAAGTTTTCGCAGCTGCAATATCCAGGGGATCGCCAAACAAATGCGCGACAGGAGGAACAACGCCCGAAGTCCGCGTCTCGATCATGAGGATCTCACAGTCCATGACAAACATGGACGGCGGTGGAGGGCTTCGACTCGGAAACCAGATGGGGGTAGTCAGCGAGGAGTGTATCAACCTCGTCGGGACTGGGGTGCAACGCGGATTCCGCGGAATATCTATCAACTTCTCCAACCCTACGAGCTCATCGCGTTGGTCCTGCCGGTGCCGCATCCGATATGAGCGGTCAAGTCTGGACCCATCTCACCGGTGCCGAAAACCTACTTCCCGCCCCCCTATCGTTTGAGGCGGTGATTCTCCCCTTTCCTTGCGGGCACATCCAGGATGAAGTGATCGGCCCAGGCAGGGGGGGACACCCTCCCACTCTCGACGTGGTCTCCGCTTCGCCCAACCTGGGGGTGGGTTCCCAGGCCGTTAACCCTACGACCCAGCCTGTACACATTCACACGGGTCGAGTTTCCCAGAGTCCAGGCAGGTTGTGGACCTGTGCATTGGTAGCAGGGCATTTAATTCATCAGAGGAAAAATAATGACAGCACTCAGGGAGAATGCGCCTGAATGGGAACACTTGCCATTGGAGCTGAAACTAATGGCGTTGATGTAGCAGTCGGTCTGGGGATCGGGTCATAGTTATTGTTCAGAGCGATCGAATTCATGGCGGCGTCCCTGCTTGTAAGTGACCTTGAATGATCCGCCGGGATCTTTGCTTGTTTCCCTTGTCTTGTCCAGGGGGTATTTCGCCCGCGTTCGCCTGCAGACCTAGATACCCGTGCAAGGAGGTTGGATCACCAGCCCCGGGTATGTACGTCCTTGTGTTCCCGTCGCGACTGGATACGTATAGTTAGTAAACATGACGTGGCTATGGTACGTAGCAGTGGATCGACGTCGCTTCCCCCTTGGAGCGGAACTGGACAGCGCACCCCCAGGCCCGCAACACGAAAAAAGGCAACGGGGGAAGACAAGCTGAGGCATAGGCTGGTTTCTTTCAATCCGAGGCTTGTACGGTCGCCACCGACTGCTCAGTAGTTGGTGGGACGTACCGTTGATTTTCGAGAGCTACATGAGAGTTGGAACGAGTTGCATGCGGGGGGTCTGGCACCGGCACCGGCGTCACGGCAGGGTGCCGAGCCCCAACGCCATCAACGATAAACGAACATCAGAAGAAAGGATGAATGCCATCTGTTCAGTGCTGTTCAGGGAAGGGTCAATTTTCAGAGTACTGGTCAGCACTGGTCGGACCTTGACTGACCCCTGGCGCCATATCGGCACCGGTCAGCGCCGCTCAACGCTTGTCTAATCGGCATACAGGTACCCAACGATGACCCGGCGCTTTTTCTGATGAATCGGGCTGTATCGATATCCTCTAGAGAACAACCTAAGTGCAAAATGAGACCTGATAGAGTACGGGGAGTCAGTACCGTGCCTGTACGGTGGCTATATGGCTTGGGCGGCGGTGTCAATGGGTTCCTTTTTTCCTCAGGCAAATAGGCCCGGCGTCTCGTTCGGGTAGCTTTTTATTCGGCAATCGGCCCATCTTTCCTTGTCATGGGAAGCGCTGCAGTCGTCCGACTCGCGTCCAACGGCCAGCCAATAAAGTAGAGTCGCGACCCCACGTGACCAACAATCCTCATGCTCCGTCCGTCGACGGCAAGCCGCGTCGGTGTCCCCGCCCTCTGGGTTTCGAGGCAATCAGCCAAGTACACGCCTCTCGCACCTCTGGTGCCGCAATGGCGTGAACTCCATCTCCAACCCGGAGCCCGAGGAGTTCAGGCTGGATCCAGAGGGTCGCCAGACCGCATAAGTATTATTGAGGCGTCCGTGGACTTTAAAGGGAGACGTAAAAGGGGGTACCTGTTAGTAAATGCTCTCGCAAGGTCGAGCACTTCGGAACAGGAACACCCGATTCTTTGCGGTGTCCTTGAGATGATGACACATCGATCAACAGGCGACCGTGAGCGCCTCTCTTGCCGGATATAGATACAGACTCGATGCAAGGCTCACTCAGGCTCGTGTGTTTTTTCCCTTCGCTCTTATAAAAAACCGGGAGTTGGTATCCTTGTCCCTTCACTATCCCCTCCCAGCTCCCCTCCACCATGACTGCCTCTCTGTACTCGTCCAAGTCGGCCACGACAGACCCAGGAGAAGGTCACGATCCCGAGGCGCTCGGGAAAGCCGAGGAGGCTTCCACAAAGGGTGACGACAACTCCAGTGAGAAGGGTCCTTCACCGTGGGAGGTCACCCTCGATAAGAGTGAAGATCCGAAGACTATGGCGATCTGGCGTAAGTGGGCTATTGTGCTGACGATCAGCTCCGGTGCATTGTGTGTCACATCTGCATCGTCGATGGTGGGTGCTATGCAGCACCTCCGTTCCAGTCGGATCTAACGTGTTTGTACCTGTAGGCTGCTTTCGCTGAAGAGGGGATTATGAAGGAGTTCGGCATATCCCACACGGTTTCTATCCTCCCTATATCCCTCTTTTTTATGGGTTTGGGAACCGGACCCCTGCTCGTTGGACCGGTATCCGAGGTGCATGGTACGTTATGCGACTTTCCCCTCCTCCACTGAACGCTGAGTTTCTGTTCAGGTCGGAATATTGTATACCGGGGGTCGTTCGTTGGTTTCTTCATCTTCTCTTGGCCGGTAGCGCTTGCCCCAAATATCGGTGCGTGTCAACCCCCCCCCTCCAGTGCCCTGAAGCTTCGCCCCTTAATTTCGCGTCCTCCCCGCCTCTCAGCCGTTATGCTCGTCTTCCGCTTTATCACTGGTTTCTGCGGCTCTGCATTTTTATCCGTAGCTGGGGGCACAGTCGGTGATCTCTTCGCGTCTTCTGAAATCGGGAAGTGAGTGCATGTTCCCCCCCCCCCGGTAGCAATGGCGGCTCCGTGGTGGCAAAACTGACTCCCCTTCGACATCTTTTGTCAGTCCGATGACAGTGTACAGCATGGCGCCGTTCCTTGGACCTGTGATCGGGCCATTGGCTGCTGGGTTTATCAACCAAGTGAGTTGGTGTTCCGTTCGACTGATGGACCTGACTCCCTCGATGGTGACGTTACGACAACCACCATGCCTCGCGTTTTTCCTCGTTCGATCGGGTCGATCACCGTCCCTTCACATCCATCACTAGACGTATGCTAATTGCCTATTCTCCAGAACCTTGACTGGAGGTGGACTTACCATGTCGTCACCATCTGGGTGTTCGTCGTCGTAGTCGCTCTTTTTTTCGTAGGCGTTCTCTGCCGTGCTGGTGTGCCGCCTGGCTAACACAACTACGCAGGTGCAGGAGACATACGTTCCCCTTCTGCTGAAACACAAGGCCGTACGGTAGGGACTCCCCCGTTCGTTTCTCGGGCATTATGCCGATTTTCTTCGCAGACTACGGAAGGAGACCGGTGACCAGCGCTACTACGCTCCCATGGAGAAGGAAAACCTCTCGTTACTTCGGTTGACCATCGTCAGCTGCTACCGACCTTTCCGTGAGTGACTACCGCGCTTTCCCGTGTCATTGTTGCTGATCCTCTGACGATCGGACAGAGGTAGTGCTATACGACAGGATGATTTTGCTCCTGGATATCTGGTAGGTTGGCTTCTTATCTTCAACCTCGGAGAAGGCTTAGAACGGCTCCCTCCCAGGACCGCCCTGATTCTTGGCATCCTTTACCTTACCTTCCAGGCGTTCCCCATCATTTTCGGAAACCACGGGTTCGACCAACAATTCGTTGGGCTAAGTTTCCTGGGAATTGGTGTCGGTATGGCCTTTGCCGGGCTGTCACAACCATTTTGGAACAGGTATTAGACACACCGGTTTATTTATACCACTGAGCTGACGGCTCTGTGCAGGCTCGCGCTCAAAGAGATTCAGAAGCACGGTACGATCCGGCCGGAATTTAGGCTCATCATGGGTCAAGCCGGCGGTGTCCTCATCCCGATTGGTCTCTTCGGAATCGCGTTCACGACTTACCGTTCCGTTCACTGGGTCGTTCCCATCATCGCCTCGGTTCCCTTCGGAATGGGGGTTTGTTATGCCTTCTCATCCACATTCACGTATCTCGTCACCGCCTACCCGCCCATAGCCGCTTCGGTGCTCGCCAGTAACAGTTTTTTCAGGAGCTGCTTCGGATCCGTATTCCCGCTGTTTACCTCGGCGTTGTACCACAAATTAGGAACCGTTGGTGCGACCGCGTTGGTTGCGGGTTTGGCGACTTTGTTCGCGCCTCTTCCGTGAGTTTTATCCGCAGAACTCCAAGTTTCCTGACCAGAGGGCTAATGGGTCTCACCCAAAGGTTTATCTTTTACAGAATCGGGGCTAGGCTGAGGGCCCAGTCCAGGTTCGCCGCACGTTAAGCGCTGATGATAGGTGGCTTGACATCCCTGGCCTACCCGAGGTAGCCAGGCCTCCGCCCGCCGCGACGTGCGCGGCACAGGCGAAAACGATCTTACGCACCTACTCACACTCTACTCTACCATGCTCGCCCGACTGGCGAAGATCTAACCCACGACGTACACCCTCAATGCACGCACATTTAATGACCGCACGACACTTACCTTGTAGCCGTTTAAAATCGGATTCCAAGAACCATAATGATACGCCTACACCACACCATACTGTACCCCATTACCCCATGCTCTTAGTTAGAAAGGACAGTATTTGCTCGTAGTACGTGATATACCTTGATTGGAACGGACTGTACGGACATGTTATGTTGACTGAGAAGATGTTGACTGAGAAGATGTTGACTGAGAAGATTGTGGTCGCACCTCCGTGGCTGGGGGCTGAAGCCTGCGACCTGAAGGTCTATGGGTGTTCGCGAGTATACACCACCGCCCAGTTGGAAAGCGCAGGGGGCTTAGCGCAGTGAGCCACGCTTATAGGTAGCGCTGAAAAAAAACACCGGCCTGTTGATAAAAGGCGCGGCGGGGTAGAGGAAACCCCTTCCGGCGTAAGAACACAAACGGTTGAAAACACCAACCCCTCTCACTTCTGGATCAGGGGGCGAGTAGCAGAGCAGAAAGTCTGGGGGGCGGGGTCATCTGGTGACCAGGTTATCTCGTTAACCTGGACAAAAGCCGGTCGGGGTGAGGGTGCATAACGAGAACTTGGAGAAGCCGCAAAGGACGGCGATGACTACGAATATACATACTACCTCACCGCATGGCTGGTGGACTGAATATCGTCGGTGCAGGCGTACGCAAGGTTCTAAGGTGGCCCAAGGACGGGAACTGGGCTCCTGTCAATAAATAAAAATCCACCAAATGAACTGCTCACCCCGGCTTAGGGACCAACCTCCACGCTCACCAAACCTCTCGCTTTCATCAACGGAAACACATCTCCCACAAGTTCTCCAAGCCTAGAAGACCAAACCTCACCACCTGCCCCGACCCGAAAAACCAACCGTATATCCCTTCCGACCGCATGGACCATATTGTGCAAGTCTCTATCAATCAACCCCCACTCGTCTCCTAACGCCCCTTCACCGGAGAGAAGGTGGAAGAAACGAATCTTCATTGGGGAACTTCCAAGTTTGAGGGTGAACTCTGAGAACACGGGGGACGAGATCGAGGATAGAGTCTTGCGCAAGGGAGAGAGGACGGAAGTCAGGTCGTGAGGATGACCCACGTGTAGTTCGAACCGGATCAGGGCCAAGTTTTGGCTCAAGTCCGTGGTATCCTGCTCTGGATAACAGGGGTTATGTTTCAGTGACCGATAGCGAATTGAGGGGGTAGGATTGAGTGAACTTACGTGACCGGGGACGAAAAGAAAGTGCCTCGAGATCGGACGAACACGCAACTAGGATTTTATCCAATTCCGCTTTGTCCACTCCAGTCGCATTTATTGACCGAAAGTGAAGTCCTCCGGGGACCTTCAGCAGCAACTGTGCGGGAGTCGATGCCCATCCTCTAATGGCCAACCTTCCCCTCAATGATGGGGCATGTTCCACGCATGACCTCGGAGGACCGTTGACGCAATAAGGCACGGCCTGCACAAGGGACAAATCATCGAGGTGTGGGAACCCGCAGACGAATTCCAGAACTTCGTGGACGTCACCCATAACGTGCGGGATATGCAGCGAACGCAAGGTCGGCACGAATTGCCCAAAGTGTTGCCCAAAAGCAGGCAGGAACCTTGCAAGGTCGGAACCACTGATCCTCAGAGTATGAACTTGGGTGAAAGAGCGGAAGTAGGGGAGATAGGTGTCAAGGGTCTCGGGGGCGAGATGTAGGCCAATGTCGATATAAACCTCTCGAGCGTAGCCCAACAGCCCATACTTCCCAACCTTCGAGAGGTACCTCAGGTGCGCCTCCACCCTCCGCCCCCGAAGTACCTTCGCCGCAATCTCATCCACCAGCTTGCGGGGGGGATAGTCTCTCCGCATCCACAACCTGACCCTCGCATGGATCAATCCCCGAACGGCAGAGAACAGCGCCCGGCAAGTTAGCGAACAAGCCTTGAGCGTGCTCAAATCCTCGTGATGAAAGTATAGGATCTCTTCGATGATGTCCCGCGGTAACCCCATCGTCCCAACACATCGGTACGAAACGCACAATCCACGGAGGTCAACGACAGTGCGAGGTATTATCACCCAACTTCGGAGCTTTTTGGCTGTGATAGTGGTGAGGTTGGTGTCAGTGGACAGTAATAACTCTCCACGCACGAGTGGGCGAATCTCCACGCTGACCATATCCGATATGCTGATAGTTCCCCGGGTGGGCCATCCAAGGCGATGGTGAAGGGGGCTACTGGGAGATACGGTAGTTGTCCGCCAGGTGAGCGCCCAGTAATCCCTCCATCAAGTTACGTGAGTCACGATAGAGGAGCGAAAATCCACGGGTGGTCGCAGCGTTGCGGTTGTGGAAATATTTCAGAGAAAGTGCGAAGGATAACAATAACTACAACCATACGAGCTACCTCACTGCGTGACCGACGGTCAGTCAAGCATCGAGCTGGCCAATCAAGAAATATCTACAAAACGAACCGCTCATCCCCGGTTCAGAGTGTCGGTTTCACAACCTCCACGCTTACCAGACCTCTCCTGTTCATCAGCGGAAACATGTCCCCCACAAGCGCTCTAATCCTAGGAGACCGAAGCCCATCGCCTGCATCGACCTGAACAACCAACCGTATATCCCTTCCAGCCACGTGAACCATCTGGTCCAAGTCTCTGTCGATCATTTCCCACCTATCCCACCACACCTCCCTGCGCAGGAAGAAACGAAGCCCCATTGGCCAGCCTTCGAGTTTGAGGGTGAATTCCGAGAACACAGGGGACAAGATCGTCGACAGAGTCTTGCGTAAGGGCGAGACGGCGAGAGCCAGCTCGTCAGGACAATCCGCGCGTAATTCAAACCGGGTCAGGGCCAGGTTTCGGCTCAAGTCTGCGGAATACAGCGCTGGATGACAGGGGAGTGGTTTAGCGGTCTATAACAAATCTTGCCTGAGGGAGGGTAATACTAAGTGAACTTACGCCACTGGCAACGAAGGGAAAACACCTCAAGATCAGACGAACACGCAACCAGGACCCCGCCCATTTCCTCCTTGTCCACTCCACCCGCGTTTATTGACCGGAAGTGCAGTCCTCCGGGGATCTTCAGCAGGAACCGCACGGGAATCGAACGCCAACCTTTCAAGACCAACGTTCCCCTCAACGGGGGAGAATGCTCCATAGACAGCCTCGGAGGAAGGCCGACATAGTAATGAGGCGAGCGTGGTATGAGGGACAAGTCATTGAGATGTGGGAACTTGCAGATAAATTCCAGAATTTCACGGGCACCGCCCATAAGATCTGGGAGGTGCAGCGAACGCAAGTTTGGCACGAATTGCCCGAAATATCGTCCGAAAGCCGGCAGGAACCTTGCGAGGTCGACACCACTGATCTTGAGAGTATGAACCTGGGCGAAAGAGCGGAAGTAGGGGAGGTAGGCCTCAAGGGTCTTGGGAGCGAGGGTTTGGCCGGTTTCGATATCAACCTCTCGGACATAACCCGACAGCCCATACTTCCCAACCGTCGAGAGGTACCTCATGTGCACCTCATACCAGTCCTCCGTTGCCCTCCGCCCAGGAAGCACCTTCGCTGCAATCCTATCCACCAGCTTGCAGGGGGGATAGTTTCTCTGCACCGACAACCTGACCCTTGCGTGGATCAATCCGAACGACGGAGAACAGCGTCCGGCAAGTCAACGAACAGGCCTTGAGCGTGCTCAAATCCTCGTGGTGGAAGTATAGGATCTCTTCGATGGTTTCTCGCGGTAGCCCCATCGCCCCAACGGATCGGTACGAAACGCACAATCCACGGAGGTCAACGGCAGTGCGAGGTATTATCCCCCAACCACGGAGGTTTTTGGCTATGAGAGTGGTGAGGTTGGTGTCAGTAGACAGTAATAATTACCCACGCACGAGTGAGCGAACCCCTATGCTGATAGTTCCCCGGGTAAGCCATCCAAGGTGGCGGCGGAGAGAGGCCGTTGGGAGAGTTGCCCGTCAGGCAAGCGCCCGGTATTAGTAGTCCCTCCATCAAATTACGTATACGCGAGGAACGAAAATCCACAGGTGGTCGTAGCGTCGCGATTGTGGCAACATTTCAGAGGAAGTGCGAAGGACAGCGACAACTACAAACGTACGAGCTACTTCACTGCGTGACCGACGGTTAATAAGCCGGCCACATACCAATCAAGAAACATCTACCAAATGAACCGCTCACACTGCGACTTCCACGCTCACCAAACCTCTCAAGTTCATCAACGGAAACACGCTTCCCACAAGCTCTCCAAGCTTGGAGGACCAATCCCCACCACCCGCCCCAAGCAGAACAACCAACCGTATATCCCTCCCCATCACATAAACCATCTCGTTCAAGTCTCTGTCAACCAACCCCCACTCCTCCCCCCACACCCGCTCACCGGAGAGAAGCCGGAAGTAGTAAACCCCTATCGGGTAACTTTCAAGGTTGAGGGCAAACTCCGAGAAGGCGGGGGATGAAATCGTCGACAGAGTGTTGCGCAAGGGGGAGAGGACGAGATCAATATCGTCAGGATGATCCACGCGTATCTCGAACCTGGTCAGGGCCAGATTTCGGCTCAAGTCCGCGGCCTCCAGAGCTGGGGTAACGAAGAGGACGATTTAGTGATCTACAACGAACCTTGCCTGAGGGAAGGTGATACTGAATGAACTTACTCGACTGCCGGGGACGAAGAGAAAGCATCTCAAGGTCGGACGAACACGCAACAAGGATTCTATCCAAATCTACTTTTCCCGCTACACTCGCATTTATTGACCGGAAGTGCAACCCCCCGGGGTTCCCAAGCAGGAACCGCGCGGGGATCGACACCTGTCCTTCCAGGACTAATGTTCCCCTCAGTGGCGGAGAGCGCTCCACGGACAAGCTTGGAGGAACACCAACGCAATAATATGAGGATAGTATGAGGGACAAGTCGTCGAGATGTGGGAACATGCAGATGAATTCCAGAACTTCGCGGAGGTCGCTCGTGACACACGGGAGATGGAGCGAGCGCAAGGCCGGCACGGATTGCGTAAAATATCGTCCGAAACCAGGCAGGAACGTTTTGAGGTCGAAACCGTCAATCGTCAGAGTGCGAACCTGGGTGAAAGAGTGGAAGTGGGGGAAGCAGGCCTCGAGGGTCTCGAGGAGGAAATTTCGGCCAATGTCGATATAAACCTCTCGAGCGTAACCCAACACCCCGAGCTTCTCAGCCATCGAGAGGCGTCTCAAGTACACCTCATGTTCCATCGGCTTCCACCCTCTGAGTACCCTCGTTACAATCCTATCCACCAGCTTATAAGGGGGATAGCTCCTCCCCAACGACAACCTAACCCTCCCATGGATCAATGCTCGGACGGCGGAGAACAACGCCCGGCAAGTGAGCGAACAGGTTTTGAGCGTTCCCAAATCCTCGTGATGGAACTTTAAAACCTCTTCGACGACGTCTCGAGGTAGCCCCATCGCCCCAACGGATCGGTACGAAACGCACAATCCATGGAGGTCAACTGCAGGGCGATGGTGGTGAGATTGGTGCCAATCAGTAGACAGCGATGACCCTCCACGCACGAGTGAGGGAATCTCCATGCTGACCCAACCAAGCATGGCGATAGTTCAGCGGATGGACCATCCAAGATGAAGGTGAAGAGAGGCCGTGACCCACCAGGCGAGCGCCCAGTGACTCTTTCAATCGTCAGGTGTGCGCGTGGGTCATGATGAAGGAACGAAGATCAATTCCACCCTCACAAAAATCCACTCCTCGCAGCGTCGCGATTGCGACGACATTTCAGAGAAAAGGATGAGGGGACAACGATAATTGCAAGCATACGACTACCTCACTGCGTGACCGGTAACCAGCCAAGCATCGAACCGGCCACCTACGTACCAATAAAAAAACTACCAAATGAACCTCTCACCCTTGGCTCGGAGTTTCGGTTTCGCAACCTCCACGCTCACCAGACCTCTCGCGTTCATCAACGGAAATACGGCCCCCATAAGCTCTCCAAGCATGGGGGTCCAAGCCCCACCGCGCGCCTCAACCTGAACAACCAGCCGTATATCCCTCCCAACCACACGTACCATATCGTTCAAGTCTCTGTCAACCATCCCCCACCCATCCCCCCACGCCCGCGGACCGGAAATAAGTTGAAAAAGGCGAGTCTCCATCGAGTAACCTTCGAGGTTGAGAGTAAACTCTGAGAACACAGGGGACGAAATCGTCGACAGAGTCGCGTGCAAGGGGGGGAGGACGAGATCCAGATCGTCAGGGCGATCCACGCGTAGCTCGAACCTGGCCAGGGCCGGGTTTCCGCTCAAGTCCGCGGTGTCCAGAGCTGGGATAACAAAGAGGATAAGTGTAGTGATCTGAATGTTGCCTGAGGGACGAGTGATACTGAGTGAACTTACGCGACCGGGGACGGAGGGAAAGCATCTCGAGGTCAGTCGAGCACGCGGCCAGGATCTCGTACAGTTCCACCTTGCCCACTGCGCCCACATCGATTGCCCGAAAGTGAAGCCCTCCGGGGACCTTCAGCAGGAACCGTGCGGGAATCGAATCCGATCCTCTCAAGACCAACGATCCATTCAGTGGCGGAGAATTCACCACGGATAAGTTCGGAGGCGCGTCCACACGATGAGACGAGGATAGCGTGAGGGACAAATCGTCAAGGTGCGGGAACTTGCAGATGAACTCCAGAATTTCGTGGGTGGCACCCTTCACATTCGGGAGGTGTAGCGAACGCAAGGTTGGCACGAATTGCGCGAGACATCGCTCGAAAGTGAGCAGGAACTTCGCGACGTTGAAACTGTGGATCCTCAGAGTATGAACCTGGGTGAAAGATTGGAAATAGGGGAGATAGACTTCGAGGGACTCGGGAACGAGAGTTGGGCCAACCTCGATACAAACCTCCCGAGCGTAACCCAACAGTCCACGCTTCCCCGCCATCGAAAGGTACCTCAAGTGTACCTCAACCCAATCCCTCGGCCTCCACCCCGGGAGCACCTTCTCCGCGATCCTATCCACCAGCTTACAAGGCGGGTAGATCCTCCACTGCGACAGCCTGACCCTTCCGTGAACTAATCCCCGAACGGCAGAGAACAACGCCCGGCAGGTCAACGAATAGGCCATGAGCGTCCTCAAATCCCGGCGATGATAGAATATGACCTCTTCGATGATGTCCCGAGGTAGCCCCATCGCCCCAACGCATCTGTACGCAACACACAGTCCATGGAGGTCGACCGTGGTGCAAGGTATCATTGCCGCCCAACCGCGGAGTTTTCTGCCTGAGAGAAGTGGGATCGGCGTCAGGGATCAGTGGGCCGCTAACGAAACTCTACTCACGAGTGAGCGAATCTCCATGCTGACCAGACCCGAGATGGTGATAATTCCCCGGGCGGACCATCCAAGGTGACGGTGAAGGGAGGTTGTTTGGAAGAGACGCGCTAGGCGAGCGCCCAAGCCACGCCCGAGGATCGGCTACCCGCCATGCGTCATCGCGATAAGTGGAACGCGGTCATGGTGGGGTACGCGTAGAGACGCGTCCCTCGCAGCGTGATTGCGACGAGATTTCAGAGAAAGCACGGAGGACAACGATAACTACAAGCATGTGTACTACCTCACCACATAGACCGGTGGTTAGTCAATCGAACACGAGGGGGCACGCCTCAAAAAAAAACAAGGGAACTGTTACACGATGATCTTCCTCCCCTTCCCCTTCTTCTCCGAATCCTTGTGGGAGATGAACTCGACCTCTGTGGCAAGTGGTCCAGCCAACTTCTGCCCTTCGCTGTATCCCAACACGCTCGTCTTGAAGTGCTTGCCGATCCCCTCTATCCGCTGTCGCAGCTTGTCGTCGTCCTCGCCGCCGGAACCCGGAGCGCTCCTCGTCCAGATGGAGATGCGGTAGAACTGGGGACGGGAAGAGACGATCACACCCGTGACCAGCGATTCGGGGTGGGATTCCGAGAGCACAGGATCCGTCAGATGGGGGTCGAATGTCTCTCCGATAGCAGCCAACATCTGTGCGTGCACAAGAAAAGGGCAGATCGGGCGACGCGGGGAAAAGTAACAGTCAGAAACAGATAGGTTGCGGATCGACAAAGGAACGTACGGTGTACAACCATAAAGTATCCACATGCCTACGGTTCTTCTCCTTAGGCAGCTGGATGCTCCATTTGCCACCGAGCTTGTTGGCTTCGTCTTCCCACGCGGGGATGATTCCCTCCTAAAGGGAAGGTTCAGATGGCGGTCTGGCGGAACGAGGATAGATCTCTTGCCTTGAAAAGGTAGTAGTTTGCCTTTTGTGGCAGGGCGGACGGCGGTAGGATGTTATTGTACAATCTGACCAAAGGGGAAGGGCGAACGTGAGTGCACCGGTCACCGAAAGAGAACACGAGCGGCCTCACCCCCAGAACTCCTCGACACTATCTATGTTGATGACCCTCTTGATGTCTTCCATCCACCCCTGGGCTGCCGCCCCACCGGGTGTCGCTGGATGTGGAGTCTGGGGAAACGCCGTCATCGGGGTCTGTGGCAAATTTCGACCTTTTGTCGCAGGCGAATCGAACCACAACGTCCACGCGGAATAGAGGGGATGCTAAACACGCGCGCCGAAGCGAACGGGAAGATCAGCCGTCACGAAAGTCAAACAGATCAAGGGGAGGGATTACAAAACGATCCTCCCGGCCAAGAAAGAAAAAAAAAAGTGCAAGAAAAAGAGAGAACGCGTACCTTGACGTTGAAGTTTTTTGGGTCGTTGAACACGGTCTTGAGCGTTTCGGCCTGGAGGGCCATATCGACTTCGATTTCCTGGACCTCGCCCAGGTCGGAGGACTCTAGGTCAGAGAGGGCGGCATTCAATGCTGCCTTGGAAGCCTGGAGCGCTGGGGCCGGCAGCGAACTCTGTATGGAGGAAGACATCAAGATATCAAAATGATTTTCTCAAGAGATGCGGGATACTGCTGGTGGGAGGGGTGGGAAGGTGGGGGAAGTGCAAGGGAAATCTTGAAAGAATCGGGGATTATCGTCGGTCAGGTCGGTAGGTAGGTGAAGAAAACATCTGCCTCTCGCCCAAACGTCACGCTGCCCCCTCCACGCCGTTACGGTCACGCGTCACGACCCTCCTCCCTTCCCCCTGTGCCAGTGGAGAGTTTGGAGGAACTCGCAGGGACGCTTTTTGCGGCCCAAAAATACCCTACGTGTTCTCCCATTTCGATTGTCGTCGCCCCAGCCGCGACTTTTTGGGAGCGTGGCTCGGGATCGAGCCTATCGCTGACGTTCGGCCATGATAACCACCCTTTGACAGGCCGGACGGGAGTTTGCCGTTCGACTTCCGCCCACTCGCCAGAGAACCTAGCCCACCGCACCATCGCGGAGAAATCTGGACGTTAGCTCTTGCCCGCGGCACCTGCCAACCACTAGGGATCGCGCATCACGTACTTACTAAGTATCCTCATCCCTGCGAACACCTGTGTCATCCGTCAGTCAACTCCCGCCCGCGACGCAGTCCTGTGCGCGCCTAGTCGGCCGCCTCGCAGAGCGCGCTGTTGCGTGTTCGGAGAAAACACCCTCCTCCGGTTTCTCGTATGCGTGGTGTGTTTCTGGCTGCGCAACCTGTTAGGGGAACGTGGAGGCTTCGGTCCAAGTCACCAGGCTTCTTCCATGTGGGGGGGCAACTGGCAGAAAACCCCGCGAGACTACCTCGTCACCCGAAAGCTCCGCTCGTGGATCACACAACCCTCTGCAAAACTGGGCTGAACGCAGGGATCCTACACACCGTCGGGGATGATGACCATTAGCTTCTGTTCCGTCCTTCGCCCATCACGACCCCACGTTTCATTATTCCCGTGGCTGAATGGGGATCTCAAAGGACCTAAGCGAGATCGACGCTACAGCTGTCTGAACGTTCGTGTCCTATTTGTTCGGTTTTTTTTTGCCCCGGAGGCCTGGACGTCACTGAAACCCTCCAGAAGCCCTTGAAACTGGGCTAACGGTCTCTCACCCCATTGCCGTATAGTTTGCGAATACCCTAAAATCTCAACGTCCGCCCTCAGGCACAAGTGTACACAAGTTCCCCCCACATTACGCCAAGTCGGTTGTGGACCACCCGATCGCATCTTTCGGTCCGTCGGTTTTCTATTCCGCTCCACCAAGACTTTTTCAACGACCACGGTCCAGCAGCTTGATAACACAGCTACCTGATAACTCCGGTACAAGCCCCACGCGTTTGGTTCCATCGAATCACGAGGGCAAATATGAATTTCCCACTTCCGGTCGAGAGGTTCCACTGATCACGGCCTCTGGACACATGGGACAAGTACAGGATCACACATCTCACCCAGTTCAGGTGACCCTCCTCGTTTTTCAGTTCATCCCGTGTCCTCCTACATTTCCACCCGTCTTGTTCGGGTCTTGGGGAGGAGAAAGCGGGGAACGCGACCCTTTCTGGTTCCCCCCACTCGCGCGGTTCCAAATCAACGGGAATCCACATGGGTTTTGCACCCAGCGATCTGGCCATCGCCGACCTCCGCGCCTCTCGCACAATTTCACCACTAGGCCCTCCCATTGTCGGCTAGGTTCCCATCCATACACACACCATCGCTTGGATTCCGTCACGAGCTCGTCGTCGTGTTGAGTCCCACTTCTCACGTTCGAGGCCGCTGGACTAAGTTCCGCCCTGGGCGTCACCGGGACACCATCGTCGTTCGATCAGTATCCCGTGATGAGACCTATCCGACCTGTCAACTCGAGGGAAGATTGATTCCCGTCGGTTCAATGATCGACCACTAAGTACGAATCGACCCTTGGGGTAGCACTTACCGTTGGCACCCCCGGCCGCCAATGGCAGATTGGTTGACGTACGTACGGAACACGCCTTAGTGAGACAATTACATCTTTTCACTTGGTCTTCTAGGCTGGGACCTGGGTGGAAGGATGGCTCAAGTTGAATGTCCAGAGCACTGGGATCTACCATCGCTGATGGCGTTGGATAAAGGATCCGATTGGGGGAAAC
>Ga0307516_10000869_pt1 | contig 41512 bp, 36 predicted proteins | sample 19_EM_MG_FD_203310 | JGI IMG/M metagenome (GOLD analysis project Ga0307516, IMG submission 203310) | Populus trichocarpa ectomycorrhiza microbial communities from riparian zone in the Pacific Northwest, United States - 19_EM | ecosystem: Host-associated > Plants > Roots > Unclassified | place... | reverse complement strand
TCTGCGGGCGGATACACCAGTCGATGCCCAGCCCATGCGCTCCCGTAGCTGCCATGGCTTCCAGCGAATGCCAGGCGCCCTTGGCAAAGACGATCGTGAGTACTTCCTCTTTCAGCGCGGCGACGATCTGGCGGATATAACGCAGGGAAAGCTCTTCAAAATCCTCCGGGCCCAATAAGCCGCCCCAGGAGTCGAAGATCTGCACCACATCCGCGCCCGCCCTTGCCTGCCCCTTCAGATAGGCGATGGTCGTATCCGTGATCATTTGCAAAAGACGATGAGCCGTTGCGGACTGGGTATAACAAAAGGCCTTGGCCTCATCGAAGGTCTTGGAGCCTTTTCCCTGCACCATATAGCAGAGAAGGGTCCAGGGCGCTCCCGCAAAACCGATCAGCGGCACTCGTCCGTCGAGGGTCTTTTTTGTAAGCCGCAGGGCATCGAATACATAACCCAGGGTTTCTTCCACATCGGGAATGACGAGCCTGTCCAGGTCCTTGATATGTTTGATCGGGTCGGGCAGATAGGGCCCCTTCGATTCCACCATCTGTACTTCCAGCCCCATGGCCTGCGGCACGACGAGGATATCCGAAAAGATGATCGCAGCGTCTACCCCTACCTGTTCTACCGGTTGAATGGTGATCTCGCTGGCAAGTTCCGGCGTCTGACAGCGCTCGAAGAAAGAATATTTTTCCCGCAGCTTAATATAGTCCGGCAGGTAACGACCGGCCTGGCGCATCATCCAGACGGGTACACGCTCCGTAGCCTCTCCTCTCAACGTTCTTAATAACAGGTCGTTTTTTAGGTTGCTCATATTGGGTTTGTTCCTTTAAAGGTTTCGATCGCCTGCCGGATAAGCGCCTCTTTATCGGGAGACCCGCTGAGGTCGATCTCATTCCCGCAATAATCCCGGATGGCGCTGGCCGTGGTCTTTCCGATGGCGAACAAACGGATCTCCGGAGGCAGGGAATTGTTAGAAAAAAAACTGTGAACGGCGCTGGGACTAAAAAAAACAATGCCCTCATAGCCCTGTTCGATCCGATGCGGCGTTCGGATGGTCGCATAGACCTCGAGTTCCTGCACTTGAATCCCTCCCGCCGCCAATTTCTCCGGCAGTTCATCCCTTCGCTGATCGCCGCAAAAGAAAACGACTTCTTTAAGAGAAGCTTTCGCCAGGATCTCCCCGGCCAGCATCCCCGCCGAATCGGCCGTCCCTTCGATAAGACCCTCTCCCAGGTCTTCCAGCACGCGCTGACGGGTGGCGGACCCGATACAAAAGATCTTCCAGGGGAGTGCAACCCGATCGCGATCTCCGGCATTTGCACCCGGCTGATCTCCCGCATGCCCCAAATGCCAGGATACGGCATCCACGGCATTCATGCTGGTGAATACGGCTGTGATCGATCGATGGGAGAGCGCTGCGATCTTTTTACTTTTTTCTTCATCCCGGATCATCCGGGTCTCTATAAAAGAAAGCGCCTCCAGTGCAATACCCTGCCCGGCCGCTTCAGCCACAAGGTTGGGATCCACTGGCCTGGTAGATAATATGCGTATGCTCGCCTTCCTCATAGTTATTTTGCGTGATCTTTCATCCCCTTCACGATCTCGTCCCCGCCCCTTTCCAGCAGTTCCTCCGCGGCGATCCTGCCCAGGTCATTCACCCGTTCAAGGGGAAGGATCTTTTCGATCTCTGCTTTTTTAGCGCCATCCGGGGACAATATATTTCCATCGAAATAGAGTTCTCCATCTTCGATCTCGGCCAGGGCGCTGATAGGAGTGGAACAGCCTCCCAGGAGGGTCCTCAGAAAATCCCTTTCGATCTTCGTGCAAAGAGCGGTGTCCTCATCGTTCAACGGGCGGCAGGCTTCGAAGGAGACTTCATCCTCTTCCCGGCATACGATCATGATCGCTCCCTGTGCGGGCGCCGGCAGCATCCAATCCAATACCAGGCTGTTCTCAGGACGTAAATGGATACGCTCGAGGCCCGCCTGTGCAAAGATCGCGGCATCCCATGGTTCTTCCCCGAGTTTTTTTAAACGGGTATTGACATTGCCCCGGAGATTATGCAACTGGTGCAGGGGATATTTATGCAGCCATTGCGCCCTGCGGCGTATGCTGCTGGTAGCGATATGGGCGATAGCGTTTTTTTGTGTAAGGAATTGAGCATCGTTCTTAAGAACGAGCAGGTCGCGGACAGGACCTCTTTTCAACACAGCCGCCTGCAGGATGCCCTGGGGTAATTGCGTGGGCACGTCTTTCATGGAATGAACGGCGATGTCGATCCGGTAGTTCATCAACGCAGTATCGAGACTGCGGGTAAAGATCCCCTGTACCCCCATTTCATACAGCGGCGTCTTCAGATCGATATCTCCTTCGCTCTTGATATATACGAGTTCAGCCTCCACTCCCTGTTGTGCTAACAGGTCTTTTACCTGGGTGGCTTGCCAGACAGCCAGTTGGCTTTCTCTTGTGCCTATCCGGATCGGTTGTTGCATCTGAAATTAATTGCCTCCGATATATTCATTGATCGCTTCGATATAATGGCAACCCTGTTGATTGCGCTGGCGCATTTTGGTAGCCATACCGTTGATCACCCGTTGAATTTGTTCGTCCGCGTGCGTGGGGGAAGGGGTCTCGGAGGGATGGTTGAATAAGCGGGAAGTATATAGTTCCTTTAATTTTGTTTTAACGGCCTTCAGTACGGGGACATGCCTGCGCATTTGATGCCATTCCATGAATTCGCTGAGATGCTCGTTGATGATCGCTCTCGCCTGTGGTATCTCTCCTTCGCGTTTTTGCAGGGTCTCGTCTTTCAACCGGGATAACTCATCCACGTTCACAAGACTGATATTCGGCAATGTACCGGCGCTTTTTTCTACATTACAGGGGATCGAGAGGTCGATGATGAGCTTGTCGCCCTTATTTTCCAGGTGCGAAGCCAACAGGGTCGGCTGCTCTGCATTCGTAGCCACGAGGATGATGTCTGCGGCAGCGGTATAGGCCGCCAGTTGATTGATCGGGGCATGCTTTACGCCCGTTTCTGCCGCCAGTTCGGCCGCCTTTTCTTCGGTGCGGTTGATAAGCGTGATATCCGTGGTACCGAGATAGTCGACGAGGTTCCTGCAACTATTCCGGCCGATCTTGCCGATACCCAGGAGGAGGATCTTCTTGCCTTCGATGATGGGGAATTTCTCCTTTATATATTGAACGGCTGCGAAAGAAACGGATACGGTGCCTCCGCTGAGGGTGGTCTGATTCTTTACGACTTTGGAGGACTGCAATACGCAATTGACAAGTCTTTCCAGGAAGGAACCGATAAATTTATGACTCCAGGCAAACTTGACGGCCTGTTTAAGCTGGCCTACGATCTCATAATCGCCCAGGATCTGTGAATCCAGACCGGAAGCCACTTCGAAAAGATGTTTCATGGCGGCGTCCCCGTTCTTCGTATAGGCCAGTTCGGTAAAAGTTTCGGCGGAGCCGGTCGTCTGCGTACACAGCAGGTCGATCAGTTGGGAAGCTTCTCCCGCAAATCCATATATTTCTGTGCGATTGCAGGTGGAAAGGATGAATAATTCGTGCAGGCCATGAGCGGGGGCCAGCGCGAGGATCTTCTCATATTGTTCGTGACTGATGGCAAACTGGCCCCTGATGGCAGCGTCAGTCTTCTTATAATTGATCCCGGCGATGAAAAATCCAGATATTTCGGAGGCCTTGTGAACCATTGTTTGACAACTGTTGAGATGCTCTTGAAATTTACTGTCCAATTAGATACGCAAAAGTAGGTGCAGGGGTTCCTATAAAACGAATTTTACTGTCATTAAAATGTCATTTGTACACTGATCTGTTTAGGATGGGCTATTTTCAGGATGAGGTGATGCGAATTACGGATGATCCGTAGCCCTGAATATCCTAATTTTGCAAATTATCTTTTTATGGTACAATCAGGCAATAAAGGCATCTTGTTAATGAACCTGGGTTCTCCGGATTCCACTTCTACAAAAGATGTTCACCGGTATTTGATGCAGTTCCTTATGGATGGGCGGGTGATCGATTACCCCTGGCTCTTCCGCAAATTATTAGTGGGAGGCATCATCGTCCCTTTCCGCGCAGCCAAATCCGCGGAAGCATATAAGACCATCTGGACAAAGGAAGGTTCCCCCCTCGTCGTACTGACCCGGCAATTGCAGGAGGCCCTGCAACGGCAGGTAGAAGCTCCCGTGGAAATAGCGATGCGGTATGGCAATCCCTCTATGGAAGAGGCTTACGAACAGTTGCTGAATAAAAACCCGCGACTGGAAGAAGTGATAGCCGTACCGCTCTATCCCCATTATGCCATGTCTTCCTATGAGACGGCCGTAGAGAATGCAAAAGAGGTCCATCGCAAGAAAAAATATTCCTTTACACTGAAATTCATTCCTCCTTTCTATAACGAACCGCATTATCTCCGGGCTTTGAGTGAGCATATGCGGCCCTGGCTGCAACAGGATTATGATCATCTCCTTTTCAGCTATCACGGAGTGCCGGGACGGCATATTAAGAAGAGTGATAGTACCGGCTCTCACTGTCTGCAATCGGCCGATTGTTGTGAAGGGACGTCTCCTGCGCATGCGCATTGCTACCGGCACCAATGCTTCACGACCACCGCCGAGATCGTCCGGCTGCTGGATATCCCGGCAGGCAAACACAGTATTTCCTTTCAATCCCGGCTCGGCAAGGGCTGGCTGGAACCTTTTACAGATATACGACTGGAGCAGATGCCCGCAGAAGGTATAAAGAAGCTCCTGGTCGTTTGCCCGGCCTTTGTCAGCGATTGCCTGGAGACGCTGGAAGAGATTGCGATCAGGGGTAAGGAGACTTTTATAGGAGCAGGTGGAACGGACTATGCGATGATCCCCTGCCTGAATACGGATCCTTTATGGGTGGACGCATTGGCCGGCTGGACCAAGGGCTGAAGCCATTTCTGATTTCGAAATCCCTCAATCCCAAAATCAAAAATCTCAAAATCCCGGAGCTATGTATAATTATATCAAAGCGCTGCACATTATCTTCATCGTCACCTGGTTTAGCGGGTTGTTCTATATCGTCCGCCTCTTTGTTTATAATGCCGAGGCGGAGGAAAAACCGGAGCCCGAGCGGTCGATCCTGCAAAAGCAATTCCGGCATATGATGCGGCTGCTATGGAGGGGCATTACCTGGCCTTCGGCGATCCTCACCCTTATTTTTGGACCCTGGTTGCTGATCATGATGGGGTCGGTGCCTACCTGGCTATGGATCAAATTAGGCTTTGTCCTGGGGCTCTACGCCTATCATTTCTCCCTGCAAAGGATCTTTAGCCAGCAGATGAAGGGAGTATTTCGCTACTCGTCGCAGCAATTGCGGATCTGGAATGAGGTGGCCACCGTTTTCCTCGTGGCGATCGTCATGCTGGTGGTGGTAAGGGAAAATATGAGCTGGGCCTGGGGACTGATCGGCCTGTTCCTCTTCGTCATCCTTTTGATGAGCGCGATCAGGATCTATAAGATACTAAGGAGCCGGAAGTCCTGATAAAGAGCCGGAGGTCCTAAAATTAAAACCCTCCCGACATATGCCGGGAGGGCTTTTTTCTATCCGGGGTAAAAAGGTGGTTTTTTAGGAAACTGGTCCAATTGGACGGTCATTCAGGAATTGTGATAATCCGGTTGTTCAGGAATTGTGATTCAATAAGTTGTCTGTGCCTGGTGCTTGCTTGATAACGGGTTCTTCCAAAGGTAATATCAGAGATTAAAAACGGGTTGGTGACGGATCTCTCAATGAATAAGGTAATAAGATTGTCAGAACGATAAGGTAGATAGGGAGTGAATTTCCGATTAAAAGTTTTAAAAGGAAGGGGAGTAGGAATACCCCCCTTTTTAACCCCTAAACCCTAAACCGTAGAAAGAGTTGTATATGTAAGGATGCTGCCATCCTATATGTTTATCAGATTCCCAAAACAATATCCATAAATTATGCCAAAGCCCGGAATTGTGGATAACTGCAAGGATTAAACAAGGGCTTCTGGGTATTTTTACATTCTTTTAACAGTTGGAACGGGCTATAATCGATACCTCTTTATATCTACTTCCCTTAGAATTTCGTACATTTGCACCCCTCTTCCATACGACAAGAAATACCTATATATGTCAGGCAAGTACAAGGAATATCAGCAACTCAACCTGCCCTCCATCAGTGAGCAAATACTCGCTAAATGGGAGGCCGGCCGGGCCTTTGAAAAGAGCGTGGACCTGCGGGAAGGAGCGACTCCCTTTGTATTTTATGAGGGCCCTCCCAGCGCCAACGGATTGCCTGGTATTCACCATGTTATCAGCCGCACCCTGAAAGACCTGGTCTGTCGCTATAAAACAATGAAAGGCTTCCAGGTGAAGCGTAAAGGCGGATGGGATACCCATGGGCTGCCCGTGGAACTGGGCGTAGAGAAAATGCTGGGTATCACGAAAGAAGATATCGGCAAGAAGATCTCCATAGCCGAATACAATGAGACCTGCCGTCGTGAAGTATTGAAATACAAGGATAAATGGGACGAACTCACCCATAAGATGGGCTATTGGGTGGACCTCAAGGACCCTTATATCACCTTCGAGAATAAATATATCGAAACGCTCTGGTGGATCCTCAGCGAACTCTATAAAAAGGGCCTGCTCTATCAAAGTGTAAGTATCCAGCCTTATTCACCGGCGGCCGGAACGGGTCTCAGCTCGCATGAACTCAACCAACCCGGTACCTATAAGGATGTAAAAGACACCTCGATCGTGGCCATGTTCAAGGCCATCCGCAACGAAAAGAGCGAATTCCTGTTCAAAGCGGCCGGAGCGGATGATGTTTTTTTTATGGCCTGGACCACCACCCCCTGGACCCTGCCTTCCAACCTGGGTCTTACCGTAGGTCCCGCCATCGAATACGTCCTGGTAAAGACCTTTAGCCCCTATACGCACTTGCCCGTTAATGTGATCCTGGCAAGGGCCCTGGTAGGCAAATATTTTAAGCCGGAAGGCGAGACGGACGAACTCCCCGGGTACAAGGAAGGCGATAAGATCCTTCCCTGGAAGATCCTGGCCAGCTTTAAAGGCAGTCAACTGGAAGAATGCCGCTATGAGCAATTATTGCCTTTTGAGGCGAATAGCCCCGATAAGGCCGGTCCCGGCGCCGATCCTTTCCGCGTGATCCCGGGTGATTTTGTCACCACGGAGGATGGTACGGGGATCGTACATACTTCCCCCGCTTTTGGAGCGGATGACTATAAAGTAGGAAAGAAATATAATATCGGCATCCTGGTGATGGTGGACAAGACCGGGAAATTTGTGGAGGACCTGGGAGAATTCAGCCACCGCTACGTCAAGAACTACAAAGACGATCCCAACTACGTGGATGTCAACGTAGATATCTGCGTCAAACTGAAAAAAGAGAACCGCGCCTTCAAAATAGAAAAATACGAACACAATTACCCCCATTGCTGGCGTACGGACAAGCCCATCCTTTATTACCCATTGGATGCCTGGTTTATCAAGACCACGGCTCTGAAGGAGCGGATGGTGGAATTGAACAAGACGATCAACTGGAAGCCAAAGTCTACAGGAGAAGGGCGTTTCGGCAACTGGCTGGAGAATATGGTGGATTGGAACCTGAGTCGCAGCCGGTATTGGGGCACCCCCCTTCCCATATGGAGGTCAGAAGATGAGAAGGAAGAGAAATGCATCGGCTCCATCGCGGAACTGCAAAATGAAATAAGAAGATCCATCAAAGCGGGATTGATGGTTCCGCCCGTTGGGGATGACGTGGAGTCCTTTATACAAAAGCTCAGCGCCGATCTTCACAAGCCTTATGTCGATGAGATCCTGCTCGTCAGCGAGAGCGGCCGGCTTATGAAGCGTATCCCGGACCTTGTGGACGTTTGGTTTGACTCGGGAGCTATGCCCTATGCGCAATGGCATTTCCCTTTTGAAAATGCGGAGGTGTTCGCGCAGAATTATCCCGCTGACTTTATAGCGGAAGGCGTCGACCAGACCCGGGGATGGTTTTATACCCTGCATGCCCTGGGCTCTCTGCTCAAGGAGTCCGTCCATGCGCAGCTTAAGAAGGCCGATCCCTCCCTTACCGATGCCGATCTGGAGCAACGTTATCCGGGCGTGGCTTATAAGACCGTAGTTTCCAATGGCCTTGTACTGGATAAGAGCGGCAATAAAATGAGCAAGAGTAAGGGTAATGTCGTCAATCCCTTCGAGACCATCGATAAGTTCGGTGCGGATGCCACCCGCTGGTACCTGATCACCAATGCTTCTCCCTGGGAGAGCATGAAATTCGATATCGACGGGATCCGCGAAGCGCAGCGTAAGTTTTTCGGAACCCTTTATAATACTTACCAGTTTTTCGCCCTTTATGCCAATGTGGATGGATTTGTATTCAAAGAAGCCGCGATCCCCCTGGAGCAAAGACCGGAAATAGACCGCTGGATCCTTTCCTCCCTGCATACCCTGATCGGGAAGGTCACGGCAAGTCTCGATGATTATGAACCCACCCTGGCGGGACGCCTTATCGAAGACTTTGTGGATGAGCATCTTAGCAACTGGTATGTCCGGCTTTGCCGTCGCCGGTTCTGGAAGGGCGAATATGAAACGGATAAGATCAGCGCGTATCAGACCCTTTATGAATGCCTGGAGACGGTGGCCCGGCTGATGGCGCCCGTATCACCTTTCTTTGCGGATTGGCTGTTCGGCAACCTGGACGAAACAACGGGCCGTATCGGCGCCGCGTCGGTACATCACACCGACTTCCCGCTATCTGACCGGTCGATCATCGACGAATCGCTGGAAGAAAGAATGCAATTGGCCCAGGACGCTTCTTCCCTGGTGTTGTCCCTGCGCAAAAAAGTAAATATCAAAGTACGTCAGCCGCTGCAAAAAGTGCTGATCCCGGTGTTGAACCCGGCGATGCGTTCGCAGTTGGAAAAAGTGGAGGACCTGCTAAAGAGCGAGGTCAATGTAAAGGAGATCCAGTACCTGTCCGGCACTGATAGCGAAGGATTTATAAAGAAGAAGATCAAGCCTAATTTCATCGCTCTCGGTAAAAAGCTAGGAGCGCGTATGAAGTCCGTCAGTACGGCCCTGGGAAATTTTTCGCAGGAGGACATCTCCAAATTGGAAAAAGACGGCAATTATACTTTGTTAATTGATAACGAACCCTTAATATTACAGGTTAATGAAGTAGAGATCGCCAGTGAGGATATCCCGGGCTGGGTGGTGGCTAATAAAGACACGCTGACCGTCGCCCTGGATGTAACGGTAACTCCTGAATTAGCCAATGAAGGCAATGCCCGCGAATTTGTTAATCGTATCCAGAAGATCAGGAAAGACAATGGTTTTGAACTGACGGACCGGATCCTGGTGAAAGTTGCAGAAACCCCTACCCTTGCTGACTCCTTAACTCAATTTAAAGACTATATTTGCGCGGAAATTTTGGCAGATTCTATCGAGCTGGCAACGGAAATAGCTAATGGCACTGAAATTGAAGTGAATGATATTCCTTTAAAAGTATTTGTTACTAAAAAAGCGTAACAGTATGGCAACCAAGAAGAAGGCGGCAAAACCCGCTAAAAAAGTGTCTAATGTCAAAAAAGTAGCGCCGGCTAAGAAAGCTGCGGCCAAACCTGTCCACTCGTCAGGTAAGGCGGCTAAGAAAGCGCCTGCGCCCAAGAGCCCTGCCAAAGTTCCGGTTGCGAAAAAGGCTGCCCCTGTTGCGTCCAAAAAAAGCATACCCGCACCCCCCGCAAAAAAAGGTTTTCCCTCTAAATCAATACCCTCTAAGACCATGCCTTCCAAACCCATACCCCCACCGCCAGCATCCAAGACCATGCCTGCTGCGGCAGCCGTCAAGCCCATTCCCGTAATACCAAGGACCATTGTCAAGCAGCCCCCCGTGCCTCCGAGCACGCCTCCTGCCAAACAACCCGTTATACCTGGTAACAAAGGGATAATCAAGGAAGAACCCAAAAAAGGGGTACATTCCAAGCCCACGAAAGTGGTCATTCCGGAAATAAAGACAAAAACGGTTCGTAAATATGAACCAGAGTTCACAAAATCTGTTTTAGATACACATCAAGAAGAACAAACTGGACCCACTATGAGATACAGCGATTCAGAACTTGGAGAATTCAGAGACCTGATCAACCGCAAGTTGGACGCAGCTAAAAAAGAGCTGGCCTACCTGCAGGGGTTGATAACGCGCAAAGATGAGATGGGCGGCGACAATGACGACGCACGCTATATGACCATGGAAGATGGAAGTATGAGCATGGAACGGGAACAATTGAGCCAAATGGCCAGCCGGCAGATCACTTTTATCGATCACCTGGAGAAAGCCATCATGCGCATAGAAAATAAGACTTATGGTATTTGCCGCGTCACCGGCAAGCTTATCGATAAAGCGAGATTGAGAGCCGTGCCTCATGCAACGTTGAGCATCGAGGCTAAGCAGATGATGAATAAATAAGGCGCCTGCAGGGCAGGGCGGATATTGCTGATTTTGAGATATTGAGATTTCTTGATTTACTGTATAGGTGGATTCAATCCCAAAATCTCCAAATCCCGAAATCGAAAATCTCTATTTCACTTCTTGCATTTCTACGAGTCTCCTGTAAAATCCCTGTTGACCGATCAGTTCGTCGTGCGTACCCCTTTCGACGATACGGCCCTTCTGTAGGACAATGATCTCATCCGCATGCCGGATCGTACTCAGCCGGTGGGCAATGACCAGGCTGGTGCGATGTTCCATCATTTTATTAATAGCGTCCTGTACCAGGCGTTCGCTTTCCGTGTCCAGGGAGGAGGTAGCCTCATCCAGGATCAGGATAGGCGGATTTTTCAGGAGGGCCCTTGCAATGGTCAGCCGCTGTCTTTCACCTCCGCTCAACTTACTTCCCCGGTCCCCGATATTCGTTTTATAGCCATCTTCCTTCTGCATGATGAAGTTATGAGCGTTCGCGATCATCGCGGCTTCCATGATCTCTTCCAGGGTCGCGTCGGGCTTGCCCAGGGAAATATTGGCGGCGATCGTATCATTGAATAGGATAGGTTCCTGTGTGACGATACTCATCTGTTCGCGTAGAGATGACAGGGAGTAATCGCGGATATTCACCCCATCGATCAGGAGGTCCCCCGACGTGGTATCGTGAAACCTGGGTACAAGATCGGCCAGCGTCGACTTGCCCGCCCCGGAAGAGCCCACGAGGGCCACCGTCTTGCCTTTTTGTATGACCAGGTCGATCCGGTCGAGGATCGTTACGTCCTCATAGGAGAAACTTACATTCCGGAACTCGATACTATCGCTGAAGGCGCCCAATTTCTTTGCATGGGGATCATCGAGGATGACGACCGGGGCTTTCAAGAGTTCTTCCACCCGCTCCATAGCTGCGGCGCCCCGCTGGATATTGAAGAAAGAAGTGGAGAGGTTCTTTGCCGGGTTGATGAGCATGCCGAATACGGAAATATATACGATCAGGTCACCCCCGGGGAATCCTTTTCCCCCATGCCCCGTATGTTCCAGCACCAGTCTTCCGCCAAAATACAGGATCGTGCAAAGGATCACGATGCCCAGCGTTTCTGTCAGGGGGGAGGCGAGATCCCGGCGGGCGTTCATCTTATTGCGGATATGAAACAAGCTGTCGTTGATGTCCCTGAATTTTTTGCCCAGCAGCAGCTCCGCGCCGAAACCCTTAATGATCCGGATACCCCCCAGCGTTTCATCCAGCACGGATAAACTCTCCCCTAATCTGATGGATGCGTCCTGTGACTGCTTCTTTAGCGACCGGCTGATCCTACCGATCAGGAACCCCGTGACGGGCAGCAGGATGAGCAGGATCAGGGACAGGACAGGGCTGAGATAGACCATATACACGAGGTAACCAATGATCGTCAGGGGATCCTTGATCAGCCCTTCCAGGGTACTCACGACCGAAGCTTCGATCTCATAGATATCATTGGTCATCCGGGAAATAAGGTCACCCTTTCTTCTTTCCGTAAAATAACCGATGGGAAGGGAAAGTATTTTTTTATAGACATCGTTGCGAAGGAAGGTAATGGTGGCGCTCCGGATGGGGGAAGAGATATAACTCGACCAGTAAAGGAAGAAGTTCTTCAAAAAAGTGGTGACGATGATGAAGATACAAATAGCGATGAGCGCCCCCATCTGACCATGGTCATGAATGACGCCATCCAGGATCTTTTTCAGCGGACCGATGGCATTCGTGGAGATCCTTGTCTTCCCGGGAGTATCGCCGGGGAACAGGATATTCATAAAGGGGCTTAGCATCCCCAGGGACAGCAGTCCAAAACCAATGGATAAAACAGTAAAAACGAAGTAAACGACTAATTTGCCCTTATATTTAGACAGGTACCCAAGGATCACAGAGAATTTCTTCATGCTTTTAAATAAGCTGTAAATTTACGGTGAATTGGAGAAGAAAAGTTGTTAAACGTGTGGAGATGTCCGGTAAGGGAGGAGGCGGTGAGTCCAAGAAAAATTGTTAAACGTTTGAAGGTAACTTATTATGGAAGAAGGAAAACGTCAGAAACAGGTTGCGGCCCTTTTACAGCAGGAACTAAGCGATATCTTCCAGCGGCTGGGCCTTGGTATGATCGAAGGGGGACTGATCTCGCTGACCGCCGTGAAGGTAACGCCCGATCTGCTGGAAGCAAGGGTGTATTTAAGTCTTTTCCAGGTAAAAGATACGGCCGCTGCCATGAAAAAGATCGAGGAGCGGAGCTGGGAGATCAAGCGCGAACTCGCGGCAAGGGTCAAGCACCAGTTGAGGAGGATCCCCCTGTTGCAGTATTTCCTGGACGACACTCTTGATCATGCGGACAAAATGGAGGAACTATTCCGGAAGATCAACGCGGAGAAACTTCCGGGCCAGGAGGGGGGCGCAGCATGAATTTTCTCTTTGCCTGGCGCTATTTCAAAGCAAAAAAGTCCACCAATGCGATCAATATCATCGCCCGGGTAAGTATGGCCGCCATCGTTGTGGGCGCTGCCTCCCTGATCCTCGTGCTGAGTGTTTTCAATGGTTTCGAGGACCTGGTGAAATCCTTGTATACGAGTTTTTATCCCGACCTCCGCATTATCCCGGCCACGGGTAAAACGATGACCCTTACTTCTGTGCAGTTGCAGCAACTGGCGGGACTACCCGGTATCCGCAGCCGCTCGCTGATAGCGGAGGACGAGGCCATGATGGAGAACGGGGACCTGCAATCCAAAGTTTATCTGAAAGGTGTAGACGAAAACTATCGAAAGGTCACCGGGATCGCCGAAAAAGTGGTGAGGGGGAAGTTCGAGCTGGGTACGGAAGATCGTCCCTTTGCGGTGCTGGGCTCCGGCATCGAGAATGCGCTAGGGGTAGAATCAGACCGCAGCGTGGTGCCCTTATCCGTGTATGTTTTTAAAAAAGGCGGGCCTGCTTACACGACGGACCCCCTGGCCTCCCTGAGCAATGAGAATATCACTACGGCCGGCGCTTTTGTGGTCCAGCAGGAATTCGATGATAAATATGTCATTACCAACCTGGCTTTTGTGAAAAGGATGCTGGGGCTCGGACCGGATGAATACGGGGGATTGGAACTGGCCCTGGAGGATTCTTTGCAGGCCGATGTCCGCAAAGGCGAGATCCAAAAAATATTAGGTGCGGGCTATAAGGTCCAGACCCGTTATGAGCAGAACCAGAGTCTTTATACGGTTATGACCACGGAAAAATGGGTGATCTATATTTTGCTGACGCTGGTGCTGATCGTGGCCGCCTTTAATATGGTCGGGGCCCTGACGATGCTGGTATGGGAAAAGCAAAAGGATATCCATGTATTAAAGGCATTGGGCGCCAGTAATAACAGGATCCAGCAAATCTTTTTGAGTGAGGGGATGCTATTGGCCCTGCTGGGCGGAGGCGCCGGTATCCTGCTGGCGATCCTTCTCTGCTGGCTGCAGGTGCATTTCAAGCTGGTGCCCCTGCAGGGAGGCTCGTTCCTGATCGATTATTACCCGGTGAAATTAGTGCCGAGAGATTTCCTGCTCGTCCTGGTGACGATCCTCTTCGTGGCCTTGCTGGCTTCCTGGTTTCCCTCCCGCAGGGCGGCCCTGGAGCCGATTGACCTACGGTAGGAATTTTGAGATTTCGGGAATTTGGGATTTATAGATTTGCCCCTAATAGCATTCAATCTCCAGATCTCAAAATCACTAAATCAGCAATTCCCAATAAATCCCCAGATCCCCCAATCGCTAAATCAGCAATCTCCTAATAGTCCCCCAGTGTTTCCGGCAATTGCGCCAGGGCTTTCTTCAACTGTTCGTCATTGGGAGCTACGCCATGCCAGTTATGATCGTTCTCCATGAAGTCTACGCCTTTACCCATGACGGTATGCATCATGATGGCAACGGGCTTTCCTTGTCCCAGCATGCCTTTCGCCTTGTCCAGGGTGGCTACGACCTCATCCATATCGTTCCCGTTCATTTCGAGGGTGGTCCATCCGAATGCGTCGAATTTCTTGTGAATATCACCCAGGTCCATAACATCTTTGGTAGTGCCGTCGATCTGCTGACCATTCCAGTCCACGGTGGAGATCAGGTTGTCCACTTTATGAGCCGCGGCGAACATAATGGCTTCCCAGTTCTGTCCTTCGTCTAATTCTCCATCTCCATGAAGAGAGTAAACAATATTTTTATCATTATTGAGTTTTTTACTTAGTGCAGCGCCGATAGCAACACTCATGCCTTGTCCGAGAGAGCCGCTGGCGACCCGGATGCCTGGAAGATGTTCATGCGTAGCGGGATGGCCCTGTACCCGGGAATTGATCTTGCGGTAGGTGGAAAGTTCTTTGATGTCGAAATAACCTGATCTGGCCAGCGAAGAATAAAATACGGGGGATATATGACCGTTGGATAGGAAAAAAAGGTCTTCGTTCTTACCATCCATGTTGAAGGTAGGATCATGTTTCAGCACCTTAAAATAAAGAGCGGTAAAGAAATCCGTACATCCCAGGGATCCGCCCGGGTGACCGCTTGCAGCTCCATGTACCATGCGGACGATGTCTCTTCTAATCTGGGTTGCCGTTGCTTTCAAATCAGCCATATAATGTTGTATTTTAAGTTCCGGGGGCAAAGCTAATGGATTTTATTTATCCACTAAAAGTTTGATCCATTAAACTTTTGTGGTAGCTTTAGGTCCAAATTCTCCCTTAAGATACTAACTGTTAATTGCCGGCAGATCCAGGGTTATCTACCACCAAAATCACCATCTGAACCCCGGGCCTGAGATTTGCATATTCAAAGCAATTTAGTAGTAAATAAAAAAAGAGTTATATTTTTGTACACCAATCAAAACGAGGCTGATGTTTGATGTTCTACTTTCTGTGGCCATTTCGTTTACGATCACCTTTCTGGCTATACCGGCGATCATAAATGTGGCAGAGATGAAGAAGTTGTTCGATATGCCCGATGAGCGTAAGATCCATCATACCCCTATCACCCCCCTGGGTGGACTAGGCATTTTTGCGGGTTTTGTATTTGGCTGTCTTCTTACCTTGCATTTTAGCCAATCAAATGATCTTCAGTATTTTATGGCGGCTTCCCTGGTGATCTTCTTCCTGGGTCTGAAGGATGATATCCTGGTGATCTCCCCCGTAAAGAAATTCATAGGACAGGTATTGGCTGCCTTTATTATCGTGTATTATGGCGGCATCCAGATCCGGAGCATGCATGGCTTCCTGGGAATTAGCCAGTTACCGGAAATGTTCAGTCTCCTGCTCACTTATTTTGCCGTGATCGTGGTCATCAATTCCTTCAACCTGATCGATGGGGTGGATGGATTGGCCGGCAGCCTGGGGCTTTTATCCACGGTGATCTTTGGGGTTTATTTCCTGAGTGCGAATATGTTGCCCTATTCTGTCATCGCTTTTTCCATGGCCGGCAGCCTGCTTGCCTTCCTGATCTTTAATTTTCAGCCTGCCAAGATCTTTATGGGAGATACGGGTAGCCTGCTGGTGGGTACGATCAATGCGATCCTCGTCATTAAGTTCATCAATGTGGCCGGTTCCGCCGAAGTGCCTTTCCCCATCACTTCTTCGCCTGCCATCGGATTTACGATCCTCATGATCCCTTTGCTGGATACCCTGCGGGTGTTCGGTATCCGCATCTTCCATCGCCGCTCTCCCTTTAGTCCCGATAGGAATCATATCCATCATTTGTTGCTGGACCGGGGCTTCTCGCATAAAGCGATCACCTTCTTTTTGGTGGCGATCAACCTGGTGTCGCTGGTGCTGGTCTACCTGGGAAGAGGGCTTAGCTGTACCCTCCTTATTTTCTCTGTTTTCGCCGTTTTTTTCACCATGATCGGGCTGATCTATTATCTCCGTCCCACTCCCCGGCTCTTTGTCGCCAGGACTACCGCCGATGAGGCCGGACAGTTGAAACAGGCTTCCAAACTGGTGTCACTGGCAAAGGATTCCATCCTGGAACAGAAGAATTAAATACCATTTTCGGATTTTGGGAATTCGGGATTTACTTCGAGCCATAGAAGTCTTTTCAAAGGTCTCAGTGAGGGCTTTGCCGTTGGGGATTTATTGATTTTATAACTCTAACGGGTAATCTCAAGATCTCAAAATCCCGAAATCAGCAATTTCTTTGTAGGTTTGCATCGCTGTTAACCAATCAACTATGTCAGAAGATCTAGCATTCATCCTGGAAGATGCACAGGATTCCATGAAAAAAGCCATCAGTCATTTGGAGACTGAACTCATCAGAATAAGAGCCGGTAAGGCCAATCCCCAAATGCTGGACGGGCTTACGGTTGATTATTACGGTAGCCCTACTCCCCTCAACCAGGTAGGCAATGTATCCATTATGGATGCCCGTACCCTCACTATCCAGCCCTGGGAGAAGAATATGCTCCAACCCATCGAAAGGGCTATTATCAATGCCAATCTCGGGGTCACCCCGCAGAACGACGGGAATATCATCCGGCTGTTCATGCCGCCCCTGACGGAAGAAAGAAGAAAGGAATTCGTGAAAAGGGCCAACGGAGAAGGCGAACAATCCAAGGTAGCCATCCGCAATCTCCGCCGGGAAGCCATCGAACAGATCAAGAAACTGCAAAAGGAAGGGCTCAGCGAAGATGAGACCAAGGATGCCGAAGCCGCCATGCAGGAATTGACCGACAAGTTCATCAGCCTGGTGGACAAACATCTTGCAGCCAAGGAAAAAGAGATCATGTCCGTATAGTCCGTATAAGCCAACAAATTCCCTCACCCACTCAACCTACCTGTCGCAAGCAAGGGGGTAAAATCTTTATGTATCATAAGAATAAATTATATTTTCGGGTAAATAAAGAGGATCATGGGGAAAATAAGATTAAAGGACATCGACACCAGGGCGCCCAAAGAGTTCGATAAGCAGGAGACCAAGGAGAAGCTGGAAAAAGTGATACAGGAATTGGATGAGCTGCAGAACCTCCTGTACGCGGAATCGAAGCATTCCCTTCTGGTCGTCATCCAGGGAATGGATGCCAGCGGTAAGGACGGCCTGATCCGCAATGTTTTTGGCAAGCTCAATCCACAGGGCGTCCTCGTAAAATCCTTCAAAGCGCCTTCCCCGGAAGAATTATCCCACGATTTTTTATGGAGAGTACATTCCCATGCGCCGGCAAAAGGGGTGATCCAATTGTTCAATCGTTCGCATTACGAAGATATCCTTATTACCCGCGTGCATAAATGGTGCGATGACAAGACGGCCCGCAAACGAATGGATGCGATCAACGATTTTGAGCAATTACTTACCCAACATAACGATACCCATATCCTCAAATTCTACCTGCATATTTCCCCGGAAGAACAAAAACAACGGCTCGAAGAAAGGATCGATAATCCCGCGAAACAATGGAAATATAATGAGAATGATCTCAAGGAAGCCGCCTTCTGGGACGACTATATGAAGGTGTATGAAGAAGCATTCGAGGCCTGCGACAAAGAACCCTGGACCGTCGTGCCTGCTGACCAGAACTGGTATAAGGAATGGGTGGTAGCTACCCAGGTGAGAGACCTTTTGAAGGGATTGGACATGCGATACCCCGGCCTGAAGAAAGGATAAGATGCGTCAGGATCCATTGAACGGACCTTTCAATCATCATACTTACTCACAAACTAAAAACAATCATTATGGGAATGCTTAAAGAATTCAAAAACTTTATCATGCGGGGCAATGTGGTAGATCTGGCCGTTGCCGTCGTTATCGGCGCTGCCTTTGGCGCGATCGTTAGTTCCATGGTCGACCATATTATCACGCCCCTTTTATTGACGCCGGCGCTCAAGGCTGCCAACTTGCAGGACATTGATAAGCTGGCCTGGGGCGCGGTGAAGTATGGCAGTTTTTTAGCGGCCGTCATAAAATTCGTGATCATCGCCTTTATTCTTTTCCTGATCGTAAAAGGATTCAAGAGCCTGGAAAAGAAATCCGTTCCACCTGCCGTGGCGCCTTCCGCATCGGAACAACTCCTGGCGGAGATTCTCGCTGAACTGAAGAAAAAGCCCTAAAAGGAGGCTTTTAAACATAGTCCCTTTCTAACGGTTGCCAATACTTTATTTTGCTTTGCTATAGAAAAAAGGCCAAAATCAAAGAGTTGGCAACTTTTTTGATTAACAGGATTCTCTAATCAAACTAGCATGTTATGAAGACCTTTGTACTTACCGCCCTGCTGACCTTATCGGGCATTTTCTTTCTGCAGGCCCAGGACAAGACGGTGCAGCAATTAAAGAACGAATCCAACCGCAGCATTACCAAAGATCCCGCCGATACGATCCCGAGAAGTTGGAAGACCGGCGGCCTTTACAATCTTAATTTCAACCAGGCCGCTCTTAGCAACTGGTCGGCGGGGGGTGATAAATCCGCGCTTTCTCTTTCGACCCTGCTCAGCGTCTATGCATTCTATAAAGAAGGCCACCATTCCTGGGACAATACCCTGGACCTGGCCTATGGATTTGTGAATACCACCAGCCTGGGCAACCGTAAATCCGACGACCGTATCGATCTCGTATCCAAATACGGGTACGATGTCGGGAAAAAATGGTACCTGAGCAGCCTGTTCAATTTCCGCAGCCAGTTCTCACCAGGCTATGCCTACCAGGATAATAAGACACGGACCCTGACCTCCCAGTTCCTGGCCCCGGCCTATGTGCTCCTGTCCCTGGGTATGGACTATAAGCCGAACGACAACTTCTCTTTATTCCTTTCTCCGCTGACCGCCCGCTGGGTGATCGTGAAGAATGATTCCCTCGCCGCCGTGGCAGCCTATGGGGTCGATTCGGGCAAGAACGTACGATTCGAGCTGGGCGCTTTTGCCTCCATCAACTACACCGCCAACCTGAGCAAGACGGCGATCTATAAGACGAAACTGGACCTTTTTTCCAATTACCTGCATCATCCGCAGGATATCAGCATTTACTGGACGAATATCCTCGCCGTAAAGGTCACGCGACTGATCAGTATGAATCTTTCCGTGGATATGATCTATGACAATGATATCAAGTCGGTGAAGAGCGATGGCACGGCCGGCGGCCCCAAACCCCAGATCAAGGAAGTCATGGGGATCGGGCTGGCCTATAAATTCGACAATATAAAGAAGGCAGCCCCTGTTGCGAAATAGTGTTCCGAAATAGCGGCTCCCGGCCGGGTCGGGACACGGGGGGATGCGGGAATGGGTGCGGACAATCGGGGATGCGGACAATGGGCAGACTGGACAATCGGGGGATGCGGACGTCCGGGGAACTGTGTTCCTGGGTATCCCCGGTGCTGCCATGCGTGGAAGGTTCGCCCCAAGGCGAATAACTTGGGGAAAACCGGGCCCGGACCAGGGGGGATTTAAGCGGGATTTGCCCTATTTTCGCCAGTGATGAACCATGTTTCTTACCAGATAAAACTGCCCCAATTCGAGGGGCCCTTCGACCTCTTGTTATTCTTCATCGAGCGGGATGAGTTGGATATCTATAATATCCCGATCACCCGGATCATCCAGGACTTCCTGGTGTATATCCATTCCGGGGAAGCCCTGAATATCGAGCTATCCAGCGAATTCATCCTTTTCATATCCACCCTGATGCGCATCAAGGCGAAAATGCTCCTGCCGCGTAAAGAACTGGATGAACAGGGGAACGAGATCGATCCCCGCCAGGAACTGATCGATAAACTGCTGGAATACAAACGGTTTAAAGAGGCTGCCGCCACCCTCGCCGAAATGGAGGCCATCCGCATGCTCATGGTGCGTAGGGGCAACCTGCAAAGAGACCTTTCCTATATCGGCGAAGAGGCTGGCGAAGGCACAGAGATCCAGACGATCTCCCTGTTCAAGCTGATGAAGACCTTCGAAAAGGTCATGCTGCGGATCCAGCAACGCCAGAATAAGCCGGTGCATACCGTTGTCCAGTACAGTTATACGATGGAGGATAGCAGGGACTATATGCTGGGGCTGGCCCGGCAGGAAAAAGTCATGTCCTTTGAAAAAATATTCGATGTCTGTGAGAACAGGCTGCATGCCATCTTCCTTTTCCTCTCCATGCTGGAATTGGTGCAGGGGAAATTTATGAATATCATGATCGGAGAAGGAAGGAATAACTTTATCATCGAATGGAATGATCAACAACCGGAAGGCGAGGGTGCGGAGGACGGACAGCCGGGTATCCCGGGGGAAAGAGAGGACACCGATCCCGCATTCTCTGAATAATAGCCCTTAGGGCTTTAAAATTACGACCTGTATGCAGACCCAATTCTATCCCGCCTCGGAAAGAGGACATGTCAATTTCGGGTGGCTCGATGCCTGGCACTCCTTCAGTTTCGGTAACTGGTACAACGGCGAAAAAGTCCATTTCGGCGCACTGCGGGTACTCAATGACGATACCGTACAAGGCGGGAAAGGCTTCGATACCCATCCCCATGAGAATATGGAGATCATCACCATTCCCCTGAAAGGGGCCGTGGCGCATAAGGACAGCACCGGCGCGGAAGGGATCATCTTCAGCGGCGACGTACAGATCATGTCCGCGGGCAGTGGTATCCAGCATTCCGAATACAATGGCTCCCATTACGATCCCGTCAATCTCTTACAGATCTGGATCTTTCCCAAACAACCCAATATAAAACCCCGGCACGATCAGCGGACCTATTACCCGGAGGGACGTCAAGACCAATGGCAGGTCATCGTCAGCCCGCGTGCGGAAGATCATGCTCTTTGGATCAACCAGGATGCCCGGCTGGCCCTCACCCGTATCAGCGCGGGCAAACCATTGAGCTTTACTCCCGCCTTTCCCGGAAATGGCGTATATGTCTTTTTACTGGAAGGCAGCCTGGAAGTCGATGGACATCCGCTGCAGCCAAGGGATGGCATTGGCATTACGGAGACACAGAACCTGTCGCTCCAGGCCGGGGCTACCGCGGCGGATGTGCTGGTGATCGAAGTGCCGATGTTTGCATAAGCAAGCTGCCGGAAGCTCTGCGAAAGCCCCCCCTGCCGGAATCTCCGCGAAAGAGATGGATTTCCCTCAATCAAAGATCCATAACAGGATGGGCTGCTGAGAATGATCGATCAGGGACTGCAATCTTTTCAGGAACGCGGGCGACACCATCGCGCATCCGCGGCTATTGCAAATAGGGTAAGGATAGGTCTCTCCTTCCGGCACGCAGTCATAAGCATGTAATACGATATTCCGGTGGAATGCCTGGTCGTTGGTGGGGTCCAGCCCGTGTAATTTATAAGCCGCTCCGAACTGTCCTGTATAGAAATTCCCGATCTTATATTTTCCCAGCGCACTGCAACTGCTGCCATGGGTATTGGAAAACACGGGGTTGACGCTAAAGCTTTTATTCCCGCTCCCATGCGCCACCAATCCCGCCAGGAGAATGGAATCTTTTTCCAGGTCCGCCACGAAGAAGCGGTTCTTTCCCGAAGCCAGGCTCATATCCAGGAGGAAGGCTATTCGGGTGTTATAGCCATGGGCTGCCGTAAATTGTTTGGCAAGAGCCGTCTTCGGGAGCAGCCTCCTCTGTTCCGTGGGGCTGAGGTCATAGGAGATCGTCCAGGGCAGCGGGCCGCCATGGAATTTAAGGGATCCGGTGAAATAAGAATACGCTGCCAGGGCGAGCACGGCAATGGGCGGCGCCAGCAGGAAATAGCGGAGCCATCTCATGATAGGGTGTTTAAGCTATGGGATACACTTAAACGTTATTTCCATACCGGGACGGGTGGAGAAGATGTTAAAGATTCTCAAAATCGATAGCCAAGGAAGAGCTGGACGACGTTGTTCTTCGGATTGATCCCGCTGCCGCCGCTACCGCCGCCTGCGGTGAAGGCCTGTTTATAGAGGTTGCTGAGACTGAGATTATATCTTGCCCCGATGAGCAATCCCAGTACGGGGCGCACTTCTATCCCCCCGGCCAATCCATAATCGAAGCGGTTGTAAGTGTCCAGGAGCTTATCGAACTGCGCATTGCCGGTGGATGGATTGGAGGCCTTGCTGCTGTCCGCTTTTGCATTCAAGAGGTAGGAGGTTTGCCCTCCTATCTGCAACTGGACGTATTTGGTAATATTGATGGCCATCAGCTGCGCCAGCATAAGATAACCCAACTTCACCTTACCCGTCGTCTGTCCCGTGGAATAATTATACCCCTGCTGCGAATAGAGCAGCTCCGTACGGGAGCCAAGGATCGCATGGGAAGGGTCCAGGAAGATCCCCGCATGAAACCCTGTCTCACTGCCGCTATTGATGGCGGAAGCATTGGTGATGTTGGCGAAATTGAGTCCCGCTTTGATCCCGATGCCGATGGAGTGGTGTTCGGGTTTTTTTCCTTTTTCAGTTTTTACCGATTGGGTTGAGTCCTGGCTGAACAGGGCAAAGGGGATCAGCAGGAACAGGAGGAAGGGGGTCTGTTTCATGTCTACAGTTTTAGTGTATTGGTCGTATTATTACGTCCACAGGGTATCACAACTGCAATAATATAGCAGGGAGCTAATGGGATGGGGTTCGCTGAACCCTAATAGGAGGTAGATCTATCCCAGCAACTGATTGACCTGTACCTGGTCCTTCAGCATTTCCCGCACGGCGGCGGCAATAGCCGGGGCATCATAACCGCATTCGCGTTGCAGCTCTTTCGGGCTGCCATGTTCTACGATGCGATCGGGGATACCGAGGATCTTTACGTTGGCTTTATAATTGTGTTCCGATTGGAATTCGAGGATCGCCGATCCGAAGCCGCCGACGACGGTGCCATCTTCTACCGTGAGGATGCGGTCGTATCTCGAAAAGACCTCGTGGAGTAATTCCTCATCGAGTGGCTTGACGAAGCGCAGATCATAATGCGCGGGATCGAGTCCCTGGGTCTTCAGTTCACGGATGGCCATGGTAGCAAAATTGCCCGGATGTCCGAAGCTGAGGATCGCGAGATCCCTGCCATCCTTTAATTTCCTGCCTTTTCCGATGACGATCTCCTGCATGGGGGTCCTCCACTCGGGCATTACGCCCTCTCCCCGCGGATAGCGGATCACGAAGGGTTCCCGGGTGCTATCGAGCTGGGCGGTATACATCAGGTTGCGCAGTTCGCTCTCATTCATGGGTGCACTCACGATCATATGAGGTATGCACCGCATGTAAGGAATGTCATAGGCGCCATGATGGGTAGGCCCGTCCTCACCCACGAGGCCGGCCCGGTCCAGACAGAACACTACCGGCAATTGCTGGATAGCTACGTCATGGATCACCTGGTCATAGGCCCTTTGCATGAAGGAAGAATAGATATTACAGAACACTTTCATGCCCTGGGTGGCCATTCCGGCGCTGAGCGTAACGGCATGCTGCTCGCAGATCCCTACGTCAAAAGCACGATCCGGCATCTTCTCCATCATGAATTTCAGGGAAGACCCACTGGGCATCGCCGGCGTGATCCCCAGGATCTTTGGATTCTTTTCAGCCAGTTCGATCATGGTATGGCCGAAGACGTCCTGGTATTTGGGAGGCTGGGGAGTTTCGTATCGTTTTTTATAGATCTCGCCGGTGATCTTGTCGAATAGGCCCGGTGCATGCCATTTGGTCTGGTCCTTTTCGGCCAGGGCATAGCCCTTGCCTTTTACGGTGATGATATGCAGCAGTTTGGGACCGGGGATATTCTTCAGGTCATTGAGGGTATCCACGAGTTTGGTAATATTATGACCGTCGATGGGACCGAAATACCGAAGCTTCAGGGCTTCGAACAGGTTGCTGCTCCGGCTGATAAAGCCTTTTATACTATGTTCGATCTTACTGGCTATATCGCGGCTGAAATGACCTCCTACGGGTAGTTTGCCAAGCGCTTTCCAGATATCGTCCTTCAACTTGTTATAGGTCTGGGAGATGGTGATATCCGTGAGGTATTCTTTCAGGGCGCCCACATTCGGGTCGATGCTCATGCAATTGTCATTCAGAATGATCAGCATGTCCGTATCCGCCACTCCTACATGGTTCATCCCTTCAAAAGCTTCCCCGGCCGTCATAGCCCCATCCCCGATGATGGCCACTGCCTTGCGATCCGTCTCTCCCTTATATTTTGCCGCCATGGCCATACCCAGGGCCGCGCTGATGGAAGTGGAGGAATGGCCTACGCCAAAGGTGTCATATTCGCTTTCGCCTCTTTTGGGAAATCCGCTGAGGCCATTGTATTTCCGATTGGTGCTGAACTGATCTCTACGCCCGGTGAGGATCTTATGACCATAGGCCTGGTGGCCTACATCCCATACGAGCTGATCATAAGGGGTATTGAAAACATAATGGAGGGCCACGGTCAGTTCGACCACGCCCAGGCTGGCCGCAAAATGGCCCCCATGAACGCTCACCGTATCGATGATGTATTGCCGCAATTCATCAGATACCTGGTGTAATTGTTCCCGGCTCATCAGTTTGAGATCTGCGGGGGAATCGATCATTTTTAACAGGGGCCCGGGGGTAATTTCCATTCGTTCTGCTTTAGCAACGCAAAAATACTGCAAAACGCCGGAAACCCTCATTTTTGTATATTAAACTGGACCGATGGCCTGCTTTATTTGCCATTAATACAAAAGAAGGGTTGGGGCATAGTGGAAAAGGGTAGATTTGGCTTAATCAACGGTGTGTATGTCTAAGAATATTAGCAAGTATTATTGGTGGTGTCAGTTGAGCGGTTGGGGATTTCTGGCCCTGGTGAGCGTCTTGTTCACCTCGACCCTGGATCAGCGGCTGACGGCGCAACTGATGGGGCAATTGGCGATCCTGGTGTTTTCGGGCATCCTGATCACCCACCTGTTCCGGGAAGTGCTGCGGAGGTCCGGCTGGCTGCTCCTGCCCGTGGAAAAAGCCCTGCCTAAGCTCCTGATCGGGATCCTGCTGGCCTGTATCGCAGATAGCCTGCTCCGCATGGCTGCCGTCGATATCCTGAACCTTTCCACTAACAGACGGAAAGCGGATTTTATAACGAGGGTGCTGGTGACCACTTTTGAGAATGGCCTTTTTATCCTCCCCTGGACCCTGATCTATTATTTCTACCACTATATCGAAAAAAGCCGGACCCAGCAACTCGATACCCTTAAACTGGAAGCCCTTGTCAAGGAACTGGAATTAAAGACGATCAAGGCCCATATCAATCCTCATTTTATCTTCAACGCCCTGAACAGTATCCGCGCCCTGGTGGATGAGAACCCCGTCCGGGCCCGGACTGCCATTACGGAGCTGAGCAATATCCTGCGCAGCAGCATGCAGGCCGAGAAACTGGAGACCGTGACCTTTGAAAAAGAACTCAATATCGTCAAGGACTACCTGGCCCTGGAGCATATCCGCTTCGAGGACCGACTGCAGATCCAATACGATATCGATGAGGACACCCTGGATCAGCCCATCCCTCCCATGATGCTGCAGACCCTCGTGGAGAATGCCATCAAACACGGGATCAGCAAGCAGGTGAATGGGGGTATCGTAAAGATCGTTTCCGACTTTAAGGACGATTTTCATGAGCTGGTGATCCAGAACACGGGCTATCTGAACGGAGGGCTGAATGGCGATGGCTTTGGGCTGACCAGTACCAAGAACAGGCTGCAGATATTATTCGGTACAAAAGCTAACTTTGATATTAAAGAGATCAACGGGAATACGGTGGAGGCGCGGGTGCTGATACCGGTTGATCTGCATAAATAATCCGAGTGGACCCCGGGTCCGCCGGGATAAATTTACATTATGATTCGAGCCATTATTATCGACGACGAACGCTTAGCCAGGAACGAATTGAAGAAATTATTACTGGATTTTCCCGAGATCGAAGTGATCGCCGAGGCGACCAATGCCAATGAAGGCGTCGAAAAGATCGACAGCCTCAATCCCGACCTTATCTTCCTGGACATCCAGATGCCGGGTAAGACGGGATTCGATATGCTCTCCGAGATCGAGAAGGCCCCCAATGTTATTTTTACGACCGCCTATGATGAGTATGCGCTGAAAGCCTTTGAAGTGAACGCCCTCGACTACCTGCTAAAACCAGTGGAACCAAAAAGACTGGCCGACGCCCTGCAGAAACTCCAGGTGGAAGAAGATAAGGAGCCGCTGTCGGATCATACCGTGTCCACGAATCGCAGTATCCTCAACGAACACGACCAGGTCTTTGTCAAGGACGGAGAGCGTTGCTGGTTTGTCAAGTTATCGGATATCCGTCTCTTCGAAAGCGTAGGCAATTATGCCAAGGTCTATTTCGGACCTAACAAGCCGCTGATCCTTAAATCCCTGAACGCGCTGGAAGAAAGGCTCGATGAGAAAGTATTTTTCCGGGCCAATCGTAAACATATCGTCAACCTGCGGCTGATCGAAAAGATCGAACCTTATTTCAACGGGGGATTGCTGCTGGAAATGAAGGGAGGAGAGAAGATCGAAGTCAGCCGGCGTCAAACGGTGAAGTTCAAAGAGATGATGAGTTTGTGAAAGACCGCTGAAGACCCAGGCCCAGGACAGGATTTCCGAAACCGAGTTCAATAAAACAACCAACATGAGATCCTTCCTGTTAGCCAGCCTACTCTTTTTTGCGTGCGCGTACTCCAAAGCGCAGGACATCGACAAGATCATCAACCCTGCCGCCGTTGAAAAAATTGAAAAGACCCTTTCTTCCGACGAACTGCAGGGAAGGGCGAGCTTCTCTCCCGGCATCGAAAAAGCCGCCGATTTTATTGAAGCCCAGTTCAGGGCAGCCGGTCTCGAAAGCTGGAACCATAGCAGCAGTTATCGCCAGCCTTTTTCCATGATCCGCTCCAAAGCCATCTCGGCCTCGGCGACCCTCGATGGAACAGCCCTGCCGGAAACCTCGATCGTCGCTTTTACTTCCGGAACTCATTTGCAGATCGATGAGAACAGCGGGTACGAAAAAGCAACCATCAAGGCGGGGCAGAACCTGTTTACCGAAGTGCTGCATTATGTGCAGGGAAAAAAGAATACCCTCCTGCTGGTAGACACCAGTTTTGCAAAAAATCTTTCCCGTCTCAATAACTTCAAACGCCAGCAGTTCAAATCGGACCGCAGCATCCTCGTCCTGCTGACCACCCAGGACCCGGCGCATTATAACATCACCGTGGACCAGGAAGTAACGGAATCGAAACTGGCGAATGTCGTGGGCATCCTGCCGGGCCGCAGCAAGAAAAATGAATTCGTGATCTTCTCCGGTCATTACGATCACCTGGGGATCGGCAAGCCCAATGCCGCGGGGGACTCCATCTATAACGGCGCCAACGATGACGCTTCCGGCACTACGGCCGTCCTCATGCTGGCCAGGTATTTCGCCCAACGAAAGGATAATGAGAGGACCCTCGTCTTTGCCACTTTCACAGCGGAGGAGATCGGGGAATACGGATCGCAATATTTTTCCAGCCAGTTCGACCCTGCTGCCGTCATGGCGATGTTCAATATCGAGATGATCGGTACGGAAAGTAAATGGGGAACGAATTCCGCCTATATCACGGGGTATGAAAGAACGGACATGGGCAAGATCCTCGAAAAAGACCTGGAGGGGAGTGAATTTAAGTTTTACCCGGATCCCTACCCGCAGCAACAATTATTCTATCGCTCCGATAATGCCAGTCTTGCCAAACAGGGCGTACCCGCCCATACGATCTCCACTTCAAAAATGGATTCGGAGAAGTATTATCATACTCCGGGCGATGAGATCGGCACGCTGGATATGAACAATATGGCGCGCATCATCCGATCGATCGCGATCAGCTCGCGGTCGATCATCGCTGGGAAGGCCACCCCTTCGAGGGTCGATGCTACGCAATTGCGGTGATCCTCCGGAAGGAGCCTGTCTCTTCCGATCATTCGTTGGGCTTCGGGGGATTAGGCTTTCCGGCATTCCATATAGACGGAATTATTGGGTCGTTCCGACAGGTCGATCCCGCCGATCAATTCCCGGGGAAAGGACGTTTCGCCAACGGTGAGGACGCGGACATCGCAGAAGCCATACCGTTCCAGCAGCATTTTCAGGGTATCTCCATTCAATACGAGACCGTTCTGCTTATTGGGACTGATCAGGAAGTTCAGTTTGTTCCGGAACGTAGCTTCATCGAGCCCGAAGGGCGGCATATGCTTGGAAAAAAGAATAGTGTTCTTATGCTCCTGGAATTCTCTTACCAATTGGTCGAAATCCATAAAGGAAAGCCGCAGCCCGCCTCCGGGTTGGAGGATCCGATGCAATTCCCGGATAAAAGCGATCAATTGATCATGGCTCAGGCACCAACCGATCATATGGGAACTGTAACAAATCTCCGCCGAATCGTTCTTTATCGGCATTTTCAGGCAATCCGAACGGAGGAACTCCTTTTTCCGTCTTTTCAACTCCAGCGCGAACTCCATTTGCTCTTCATTGATCAGGGAAGCCTTTTTGAATAACGCCAGTACGAGCTTGTTGCATTTGGCCAGGAGAGCGGAAGGACTATTATCTACATTTATAAATCCGGGTATCAGGGTTCGTCCGCATCCGATATGCACTTTCATAACTGCTACTTTTTTTTAAAAATAGCGAAATCCCTGATACCCGCAGCTATTCTTCTCAGGAAGCCAATTGAAATTCCGTCTCATCGGCGCTGGGTCCATAACTTCCGGGGATGGGGATGTTGAGCAAGCGAAGGAATACGCCCAACTGTGCGCGGTGATGTACGATCTGGCAATAGGTCATGCGAATGACTTCCGCCTTGGTAGAGACACTATAGATCTCGTCGCCATTTCGCAGGGTCCAGTTCTCCGAGAGCAATTCTTCGGTAGCTTTCGACAGTTGGGCACGGCCGGCGACCAGGTTCTTTTCGAAGTAATCCATCAGGTCGGCGCTGCCGTTGATGACCGCGGCCTCGTAAGGGTTGTCGGCAAAATCAAGTTCATCGGTGGTGAGCGTCATGCTGACCCAGGAAGGAAGTTCGGCAACATGGGTCGCCAGTCTTTTCAGGGTCATGCTTTTGGGATGGGGCTGCCATTCGAACTGGTCGGCGGGTACTCGTCCCAGCATTTTCCGGGTGGTGACGGCTTCCATTTCGAGCTCTTTTAAAAGAGAAGGGATGATGGCGAATGATGAGGTGATCGTTGTCATGGTTTTCTGTTTTTTTGTTTGTAGTACAAAGAAAACAGTACCCGGTGACAGCAGTATGTCAGTAGGAAATCAGGGGGTGAAAATAAAGTTTGCAGCGCCGGGCGCCCCGGGAAGCCGGGGTTAGCCCAATTCCTTCATCATGGCATCCGTCAGCCGGACCTTTGCCGCCTGGATATTCTCTTCCAGGTGGGCGGTACTCGAGGTGCCGGGGATGAGCAGGATATTCGGGGAATGGTGCAGGAGCCAGGATAGGGCCAATTGATGCGTCGAGACGCCCGCCCTGACGGCTACCCTTTTTATCTTTTCTATCTCCTCTACACCGCCCGCACTCAGGGGATACCAGGGGATAAAGGCAAGGCCCTTCTCTTCGCAGTGTTTTAATTCGGCTTCCCATTTCCGATTGTCCAGGCTATACATATTCTGTACGGACACGATCTTTACAAATTTCTCCGCTGCCTTGATGGTGGCCGTGTCCACTTCGGAAAGCCCGATATGTTTGATCAGCCCCTTCTCCTGCGCCTTTTGCAGGAATTCCAGGGATTTTTCCATGGGCACTTTGGAGTCTACCCGGTGCAATTGATACAGGTCGATGCTGTCCAGCCTGAGTCTTTTAAGACTGCCTTCGAGGGCTTTCTCTAAATGAGCGGGGGAAGAATTGACGGTCCATTGGTTGGGTCCGCTGCGCATAAAGCCGCCCTTGGTGGCGATCACCAGCCCTTTTGGATAAGGGTATAATGCTTCTGCAATCAGTTCTTCGGAGACATTGGGACCGTAGCTATCGGCGGTGTCGATAAAGTTCACGCCTAATTCCACGGCTCTTTTCAGGACGCGGATCGCTTCGGTCCTGTTCCGGGGAGGTCCCCAGATGCCATCACCCGTTATGCGCATGGCGCCAAAGCCCATCCTGTTGACGGTCAGATCGCCGCCGATGGTGAATTCCTTTTTAAAAGAGAGTACAGTACTCATTGCTGGATAGTTGTGAGGAGGATAACGGCGGAGAGCCCGAAAAGGTTCACTCGAATTTTTGCAGCACCTTGTTCATTTCTTCCACGATCTTATCATTGCACAGATTTCCGATGCTCCCTTCATGGGTATGGTGCAACTGCCGCTTGTAATCGAAATGGAATTCCCCTTTGTCGATCTGGTTGCCTACCTGTTTATAAGCTTCCCGGAATGAAACGCCTTTATTTACGAGCTCGTTCACGGCCTCTACGCTAAAGAGGTATTTGTATTTTTCATCGTCGAGGATCCCGCCCTTTACTTCCATATTGGAAAGCATCAGCCGCATCATCCCGAGACAGGCCTTACTCTCTTCGAGGGCGGGGAAGAGGATCTCTTTTGTGAGTTGCAGGTCGCGGTGATAGCCGGAGGGCAGGTTGTTGATCAGCAGGGTCAGCTCATTGGGCGTGGCCTGGATACGATTGGACTTGGCGCGGATCAGTTCGAATACATCGGGATTCTTTTTATGGGGCATGATACTGCTGCCCGTCGTCAGTTCGGGGGGGAAGCTGATAAATCCGAAATTCTGGTTGATATAAAGACAACAATCCATGGCCAGTTTGCTGAGGGTGGCGGCGATGGAGGCGATGCCGGTGGCGACGACCTTTTCCGTTTTGCCCCGGCTCATCTGCGCGTAAACGGAATTATAATTCAGGGTCCCGAAATGCAGGGCTTTGGTGGTCTGTGTCCTGTTCAGGGGGAAGGAGGAGCCGTAGCCTGCGCCGCTGCCCAGGGGGTTCTTATTGGCGATATGATAAGCGGCGGCCAGCAGTTCGAGATCGTCCACGAGGCTTTCCGCGTAAGCGCCCAACCAGAGCCCGAAGGAGGAAGGCATGGCGATCTGCAGGTGCGTATAGCCGGGTAATAGCTGATCCTTATATTTTTCGCTCAGGGTGATGAGAAGATCGAATAATTGTTTTGCCTGTTCTTTTACCTGTAGTACTTCCGCACGCAGGTAGAGTTTGATATCGACGGCGACCTGGTCGTTCCGGCTGCGGCCGCTATGGATCTTTTTGCCGGCTTCCCCGATGCGCTGTGTAAGCAGCCCCTCCACCTGGGAATGCACATCCTCGATGCCTTCTTCGATGACGAACCCGCCTTTACGGATCTCCTCCAGGATCGTGTTCAGCCCCTGATGGATGAGGCGTTTGTCTTCTTTATTCAGGAGCCCTACGCTTTCCAGCATTTCGGTATGGGCCAGGGAGCCCAGGACATCATGCTCCGCGAGGAGGATATCGAATTCCTTATCGCGGCCTACGGTGAAAGCCTCGATCTGTTGGGATGTATGGGTGTTCTCTTTGCTCCAAAGTTTATTAGCGGTCATAATATTTGCTCCAGTAATTGAATATACGAAACGATTGCTTGTTCTATCTCTTCTATATAAATGTATTCATCGGCCGTATGACTCCTGGCCGAATCGCCGGGGCCTGTTTTCAGGGCCGGGAAAGGCATCAGGGCTTTATCGGAGGTAGTAGGGCTGCCATAGCAGGTTCTTCCCGCCGCAATGCCGGCCTGTACGATGGGGTGATCCAAAGGAATGGAGGAAGAGCGCATCCGCAGGCTCCTGGGGTTGACCTCACAGGAGGTCTTGCTGCGGATGATCTGCAGGATCTCTTCGAACGTATATAATTCATTCACCCGGACGTCCACCACAAAATGACATTGCGAAGGGACTACATTATGGGCCTTATTCTCGGTGTCGATCACCGTGACGCTCATCTTTACGGGACCCAGCAGGTCGGAGACCTTGTCATAGCGGTGGGTGCGGAACCATTCGATGTCTTTGATGGCCTTGTACAAGGCGTTCTCCCCTTCTTCCCGGGCCGCATGACCCGCCGTCCCATGTGCGATGCAATCCAGTACCAGCAGTCCTTTTTCGGCGACGGCCAATTGCATTTTTGTCGGCTCGCCCACGATACCCCAATCGATCCTGCCCAGTTGCGGCAATAACAATTCAATACCATTATGCCCCGATATCTCCTCTTCCGCAGAGGCGGCGAGTACGAGGTTATGGGACAGGTCCTTCCGGTTGTAAAAATAAATAAAGGCGGCGATCAGGCTGACGAGCGAGCCACCGGCATCATTACTGCCCAGGCCGAATAATTTGCCATCCTTTTCTATCGGAGAAAAAGGATCGAGGGTATAGGCTTTGTTGGGCTTGACCGTGTCATGGTGCGAGTTGAGCAGGATGCCGGGCTTTGCGGGGTCATAGTATTTGTTCCGGGCCCAGACGTTATGCTGCAGCAGGGTCGCGGGGATACCTTTTTGATGGAGATAGTCGGCGATCTTTTGGGCCGTGAGGGCTTCTTCCCTGCTGAAGGAAGGGATCGCAATCAGTTGTTGCAGGAGGCCCAGGGCTTCCTGCTGTAAGGGTTGAATGGAGGATGGTTGTATTTCTTTACTCATGAACGATCGTTGTTCCGGCCTGTCCGGCCAATAATGATGGCAAATCTTCCGCCTTGCCGATAATGACCTTTCCCACACCGCTGTCCAGGGCGGCGAAGGCGTTATCCAATTTGGGGATCATACCGGCAAAGATCACCTGCTGCTCCTTCAACCGTGCATAAGAGGCCCGGTCGATACGGTGGATGACGGAACTGTCGTCATCGGCGTTCTGCAAGACCCCGCTCTTCTCGAAGGAATAGACGAGGCTGACCTCGAAATCCGCGCTTAGTCCTTTTGCTATTTCCTGTGCGATGGTGTCCGCATTGGTATTGAGCAATTGTCCTTTTCCGTCGTGGGTGATGGGTGCAAAGACCAGGGTCTTGCCCTGTCGTAATAATCCGGCCAGGAATTCCGAATCGACGCTGTCCACATCGCCGACATATCCGTAATCAATGCCATCTCCCCTTGCGTCCTGTCCTCTTTTATGGGCTTTCAGGGCATTCCCGTCGGCGCCGGTGAGACCCAGGGCATTGCATCCCAGGGCCTGCAGCTGCGCTACGATATTTTTATTGATAAAGCCTGCATACACCATCGTCACGATCTTCAGGGTCTCGGCATCGGTGATCCTCCTGCCCTCCACCAACTGCTGCTGCACGCCGAGCGTGGCCGCCAATTTGGTAGCCAGCTTACCGCCGCCATGCACGAGGATCTTCCTTCCTTTTATGGCAGCGAACTGCGCGAGGAAGGCCTTGAGCTTGGCTTCGTCATCGATGATGTTGCCGCCTATTTTTATGACGGATAATAGGTCCATAATTTCTGATTTCGATATTTAGTGATTTTGAGATTTACCTATCTGCATGAAATCTCTAAATTCCTCAATCCCCAAATCCCTAAATCCCGCCTTTTAGCAATTCCGCCAGCACGGCCTGTGCCGCCCAGACCCGGTTGGCCGCCTCCTGGGTAACGATACTGGCCGGGCTGTCCAGGATCTCGTCGCTGAGCTCTACATTCCTCCGTACGGGCAGGCAATGCATCACTTTCGCGTTGCGGGTCAGCTTCATTTTCTCCCCGGTGAGCATCCATTCGGGATCATTGCAATAGATCTTGCCGTAATCGTTATACGTGCTCCAGTTCTTTACATAGACAAAATCGGCATCTTTCAGCGCCGCGTCCTGGTCGTGCGTGATCGTCGCCCCTTTGGTAAAGATGGGGTCCAGTTCATAATCCTCCGGGTGTGCAATGACGAAGTCGGCCTCTCCCCAGGCATTGATCCACTGGGAGAAACTATTCGGCACGCATTGGGGAAGGGCTTTTACATGCGGCGCCCAGGTGAGAACGATCTTAGGTTTGCGACCCGCCACCGGCTTTCCCGATGCCTGCTCATCCCGGAGCAGTTCCGCTATCGTGATCACATCCGTAAGGCTTTGCAGGGGATGGAGGGTAGCGCTCTCGAGGCTGACTACGGGGATGCCCGCGTATTTGATGAATTGTTTGATATAGAGTTCGCTGGTATCGTCTTCCTTGTTCTTCAGCGAAGGAAAGGTACGGATGCAGAGGATATCGAAATATTTCCCCATGATGGGCGCGGCGTCTTTTACATGCTCCACCGTATTCCCGCTCATGATGGCCTCTTCTTCAAATTCCAGGGCCCAGCCTTCCTTGTCCACGTTGAAGACGATGGCTTCGGCGCCAAGGTTCTGTGCCGCGATCTGCGTACTCAGACGGGTACGCATACTGGGATTGAGGAAGAGCATGCCTACGCGTTTGTGCGCACCCAGGGTCTTATCCTTTAAAGGGTCCGCCTTGTAGGCCAGGGCCGATCTCACCAATTGGTTGATGTCTTTTACATCATGAACGGAAATAAAATTTTGCATCGATAGTCCGGTGTTTGGGTGATTATTTGGCGGATACCCCTCCCTGCAGCTCATGGATCTCTTCTTCAATGGACTCCAGGAACTGGTCGGCATCTTTTTTCCGCAGCGCCAAAGAAGGCAGCAGGCGGATGGTATTGGGCTTTGCTTCGCCGGTGAAAATATGATGATTGAATAAAAGATTTTTTCGCAGGTCCTTTAATTCTTCGGGAACGTCAAAGCCGATCATCAGGCCTTTGCCCCGCACCTGCCGGAGCTGGGGTATTTTCTTCAGGGCTTCGATGAGGTAATTGCCTGTTTCGGTGGCATTGGCCATCAGTTGTTCCTGTTCGATGACTTCCAGCACGGCCAGCCCGGCGGCGCAGGCCAGGTGATTGCCGCCGAAGGTAGTGCCCAGCATCCCGTGTTTGGATTGCAGGTGAGGCGCGATGATGATACCGGCTACGGGAAATCCGTTGCCCATCCCTTTGGCCATCGTATAGATATCGGCGTCGACGCCGGCATGATCGTGCGAGAAGAATTTACCCGTACGGCCATATCCGCACTGTACGCTGTCGGCAATAAATACGGCATTATGCTGCTTACAGAGGCTGCTGATCTTTTGTAAGAAAGCTGCGGAAGCTTCCCGGATACCGCCTACTCCCTGGATCCCTTCGACAATGACGGAAGAAATGTCCCCGCCCTGTGCCTTGAAACAGGCTTCGAGGGCCGCCTCGTCATTAAAAGGCAGGAAGATGACATTGTCGGTCTCGTTGACGGGAGCGATCAATGCGGGGTTGTCGGTAGCAGCCACGGCCAGGGAGGTCCTCCCATGGAAAGACTTTGTAAACGCAACGATCTTTTTGCGGCCATTATGAAAAGAGGCCAGCTTCAGCGCATTTTCGTTGGCTTCCGCCCCGGAATTGCAGAGGAAGAGCTGGTAGTCCTGCCTGCCGGAGATCTTGCCCAGTTTGTCGGCGAGTTCCTGCTGGAGGGGAATGCGGATCGAGTTGGAATAAAAAGCGACTTTATTCAACTGGTCGGTAATGCGCTGTACATAATGCGGATGGGTATGCCCGATAGAGATCACCGCATGACCGCCGTAAAGATCGAGATACTGCTGTCCTTCCTGGTCCCATATATAAGAACCTTTCGCCTTTACGATCGTAATCTCATTGATCGGATAAACATCAAATAGCTTCATAGTTGTCATTTTTTAGGACAGGCGGGTCGCCCTGTCCAGGTTAAAATCGTTGTTTCTATTCCTTGTGATTAGGGCTGATTAAAACGCATTCGCTTTTAAATGCAATCCGGCTTTTTCATCGAGTCCGAAGAGCAGGTTCATATTCTGAACGGCCTGTCCCGCGGCGCCTTTCAGCAGGTTGTCGAGGGCTGAATGGATGACGAGCTGATCGCCCTGCTTCTCCAGTTGGAGCAGGCATTTATTGGTATTGACCACCTGCTTCAGGGAAATAGGCCGTCGGCTGAGGACGGTGAAGGGGTGATCGTGATAAAATTCCGTATAGAGGGCCAGCAGCTCTTCTTCGCTGCGGTTGCAACGGAGTTGGGAGCTGATAAAAATACCGCGGGTGAAATCTCCTCTCCAGGGAACGAAATGGATGGAGGGGGTCCCTGCGGATCCGGGATTGCCGGATGAGCCCTGGCCGTTGGCGGATTCAAAGCCGGAGACAGCGGGCGTCAACTGCTGCAAAGACTGTCCGATCTCTTTCAGGTGCTGGTGGGTCAGGGATTTATAAGCCTGTATATTATTCGCTCTCCAGGAAAAATGGGAGGTGGGGGAAAGTCCCTGTCCCGCGCCGGTGGAACCTGTGATACCCGTTGTATAGACATCGCCGAGCAAGCCTGCCTTTGCGAGGGGCAGTAGTCCCAGTTGGATCGATGTGGCAAAACAACCGGGGTTGGCGATATAAGCGGCGGAACGGATCTGCTCCCTGTTCAATTCCGGTAGTCCGTATACAAAGGACTGGCCATTGAAGACGGGCCGCCGTCCATCCGTATGCAGACGATAGTCCTGTGAAAGGTCGATGATCTTAACATGGGAGGGGAACCTTGCCGGGCGGGCGTCTTCCGATACGAAGCCGGTAGCGCCGGTGGCTTCCATTGCTTCGGCAGCCCAGGCGGAACCTGTTGCACCCGTGGCTTCTGCGGCTTCCGTCTTCCAGGATGCACGCGTGTCGGTGGCGGATCTTGCTTCTTCTTCCAGGAATTTCTTTGCTTCTCCATGACCCAGGCAAAGGAAGAGTACATCGATCTCCGTATGCCAGTCCGCATCAAATTTTTTATCGGTTTCCCCCGCCAGGTCTTCATGCACTTCAGAGAGGGCTTTGCCGGCATTGCTCTTGCTATGTACATAAGCGATCTCCACATCCGGATGATTGATCAGGATCCTGATCATTTCTCCGCCTGTATAACCTGCGCCCCCGATGATGCCTGCCCTGATCTTCATGCCTCTTCGTTTACTTTGTGATAGATAGCGGTCTGATTACCGAATATTTTCGCGAACCCTTTTACATCGTCTCCGCTCCAGCCTTTATTCATTTCCCCATAGCTGCCGAATTTACTGCTCATCAGGTCATGTGCACTTTCGATGCCGGTGGTCGTGAAGCGATAGGGTTGGAGGGTGACAAATACTTTGCCGCTCACGGTGGCCTGGGTGTCTTCGAGGAACTTCTCGATATTCCGCATGGTGGGGTCCAGCATCTGCCCTTCGTGCAGCCAGTTGCCGTACCAGGTGCTGAGCTGATCTTTCCAGTATAATTGCCATTTGGTGAGCGTATGTTTTTCCAGGAGATGGTGCGCCTTGATGATGATCAGCGGGGCGGCGGCCTCGAACCCTACGCGGCCCTTGATGCCGATGATGGTATCGCCGACATGGATATCCCGGCCTATGCCATAAGGTTGTGCGATGGCCTGCAGGTGCTGGATCGCCTCCACGGGACTTTTAAAGGTCTTGCCGTCGATGGCCCGCAATTCCCCTTTTTCAAAACCAAGTTCCAGCTGCCGGGCGGCTGTCTCCGTCACGGGTGTGGGCCAGGCGTCTTCCGGAAGATAATCTTTGGAGGTCAGGGTCTCTTTCCCGCCGACGGAAGTGCCCCAGAGCCCTTTATTGATACTGTATTTTGCTTTTTCAAAATTCATTTCCACTCCATGCTCTTTCAGGAAGGAGATCTCTTCTTCCCGGCTCAGCCGCAGGTCGCGGATGGGGGTCAGGATCTCTACGCCCGGCAGCATGCCCTGGAAGACCATGTCAAAGCGCACCTGGTCGTTACCGGCTCCCGTGCTGCCATGCGCCACATAGGCCGCGCCGGTCTTTTTCACGTGTTCCGCCACGGCAATGGCCTGCACCATTCTTTCGGCGCTCACGCTGAGGGGATAGACGGCGTTCTTCAACACATTGCCGAAGACCAGGTATTTGATACAGCTCTCATAGTAATGTTGGGTGACGTCGACGCATTCGAAGCTGGCGACCCCCAATTTTTTGGCCCTTTCTTCTATTTTGGCGATCTCTTCTTTGCTGAACCCGCCCGTATTTACGGTGAGGGCATGTATTTCAAGACCCTTGATCTTGCTGAGATAAATAGCGCAATAGGTTGTATCTAATCCACCGCTGTAGGCCAGTACGACTTTTCCTTTTTCGTTGACTCCGTTCATTTCGGTTCTTTTATTTTATTCAAAAGGGTTCTTTAAATATTCCCCCTTCAGAAGGGTCAGGGGCTAGAGATTAAAAAAAACATGAAACAGGGACGACCTGGGCTTTTCTTTTTCCTTCTTCATGAAAGGGGCCAGGAGTTTCCATTGTTTGATACGCATGAAGCGTTCGTATAGTTTGGAATGCTTTTTAAAGTCCTGGGTCGTCTCTTCGGGCTCGTAATGATCTTTCGGATCGTAGAGCATGGCGGTACACATACAGTTCTTGCGCTCCTTGCTCATGAGGATGTCGTAGTTCACACAGCTCTTGCAACCCGCCCAGAAGGCTTCGTCCTGGGTCAGTTCGGAGTAGGTGACGGGCTCATAGCCCAGTTCGGAGTTGATCTTCATGACGGCCAGCCCCGTGGTAAGCCCGAAGATCTTGGAATCGGGATAAGTGGCCCGGCTCAGCCCAAAGATCTTTTTCTTGATCAGCCGCGCGAGCCCGCTCTTCCGGAAGGAAGGGGCAACGATCAGCCCGGAATTGGCTACGTATTCTCCATGGCTCCAGGTCTCGATATAACAGAAGCCGGCCCAGATGCCGTCTTCGGTAAAGGCGATGACGGCCTTACCTTCCCTCATTTTCTGCTTGATATAATCGGGGCTTCTTTTGGCAATGCCGGTGCCTCTTGCCGCGGCGGAGGATTCCATTTCATCGCAGATGATCTGCGCGAAATCCTGGTGAGAGGCGTCGGCTATAATTATTTTGAATTGTTGTTCCATTTGCGTTCTTGATTGATGAATGATCCGTCCATTCCTGACGATCATTGATGAAAAAGACAACTGTGCGGGATAGGTGATGATAGGGCCGCTGATGACGGGACGCTATGGTAAGGAGTATCAACGTCGTACCCAAAAGGGGACGGGACGAACGGAAAAAACTGTGCACAGGGGCGCAGCAAAAAACCCACGCTTATTGAAGGCGTGCAATATCACGGCGAACAGTGATATGGGTGAGTTTTTTTTCATTTCAAACGGTGATGAAATTGATTGTAAATTTTTTACAATGCAAAGAAAGACATTTTTTAAAAGCAAAAGGGGATTCTAAAGGAAATTTTGTGTAAAATTTATGAGAAAGGGCATGTGATAGGCGTTGTAAGGGTATGATTATTAATAATTTAATGCTTTTCTCGTCCTATTGGACTTCGCCGTGGGGTAAAAGAGGGTGGTTTATAGTGGCGAAATGATTTTTAGCAATAAATCTATTGGCATATATTTGTGGCAATAAATCTATTGCGAAATGGAAAATAACTGGATATCACCCAATACGATTACGGGTGATGCTGCCACGGAAGAGCGCTATTTAAGGCGGGATCACATTAATGAATATTTCTGGCGGGAGGTAAGGAAGGGAAATCATATTCTTTTTGTAGCTCCCAGAAGGGTTGGAAAAACCTCCATTATGAAAGACCTCGCAGAGCATTGCCCGGAAGGATTTGCCTGCATTTACCAAAATATTGAAGGTGTAAAATCCAGAGATGAATTTTATCAGCGTCTTTTTGAATTGATCCTGCAATGTATAGACAGAAGCCTGGTTGGGAGCGCAAAGGCTTTCGTCGTCCATTGTATGAAAAAGTATAGTATTAAAGAGATCTCCAAATCAGGCATCAAGATAGAGTCCAATGAAATTGACTATGAGAAAGAGATAAGAAATCTTATACCGAAATTGAAGGAGGCGGAGGTTCATACCGTCATCTTTCTGGATGAATTCGCCGAGGTCATCAACAAACTGAAAAAGCAAGGAAAGGAACAGGACGCTGTTGATATCCTGCATACCTTAAGAGAGATCAGGAGTGACGATGATTTTGAGCACTTCACCCTTGTATTTGCCGGCTCGATAGGATTAGAGTATGTCGTAAGTACCATCGATCGCCCCAAATTAATAAATGATCTACACCCTGTAGTGACCGGGGCCTTGACCGATGAAGAAGCCGATCGGCTGATCCGTCAATTAACACACGGGGCATCCATTCAATTAAACCCTGATATTATCCGGCATATCAAGGACTCCATTCATCATTTACTGCCTTATTATTTACAATTGGTGCTGGAAGAGATCGATCTGGTGGCGCATGAAGCCGTGCAACCCCAGGTCACAGAAGAGATGGTAAAAACTGCTTTTACCAGGATACTAAACAAGAATAAAAACTTTGACGATTGGCTGGAAAGGTTGAAAGACTATCAACCGGAATACTTTTCTTTTATGAACGATATCCTCAAGCATACTGCTCATAAAAACAAGATTACTATACAGGAGGTCTTCGATAAGGCAAACGACATTAAATTTGGAAGATCGGAAGACTATATGGACTTCGTAGAGCAATTGCTCCATGACGGATACCTGGTAGAAGTAGAAAGACATGTGTATGGCTTCATCTCCCCTTTCCTGCATCAATTTTGGTTAAAAAAATACCCCATTTATCATGCCTGATCAACCAAGCCATCATAGCTTTAATTTTTATCAGAATGCGAATGCCGACGCCGGGGAGATAAAAGAAAATTTCCTTATCCGTCTGCATGAATACGAGATCATTATCGAAGATCTTCATCGTAATCATGCGCAACGATCGGTGCAGCATTACCTTTTGTTGGGAAGAAGAGGGAGTGGGAAGTCTACCTTATTAAAGCGAGTGCAGGCAGAGATCGATACGGATGAAAATTTACATAAAAGATACATTGCTGTTAACCTTGCCGAAGAACAGGCGAATATCTACAAGCTGAGTGATCTTTTGGAAGAGATCCTACAGGAACTTGACTATCGTAAGATAGAGATTGAGCAGCCCGACCAGGAAAATGATCCGCATAGTTATTCCAGAAATTTATTTGCTGCAATTCATCGGGCCATCGAAAGCTCGGGTAAAAAACTGGTGTTGCTTTTGGATAATATTGACCGCATTTTTGAGAACCTG
>Ga0307516_10000868_pt1 | contig 41513 bp, 53 predicted proteins | sample 19_EM_MG_FD_203310 | JGI IMG/M metagenome (GOLD analysis project Ga0307516, IMG submission 203310) | Populus trichocarpa ectomycorrhiza microbial communities from riparian zone in the Pacific Northwest, United States - 19_EM | ecosystem: Host-associated > Plants > Roots > Unclassified | place... | reverse complement strand
ATTCAGTGTAGAGCGAACGTCCCGGCGCGGGACGCCCCATTATATCGGTCTCCGTGGCTATTCCACCGGAGGCCGGTATGCCGACGCTATCGGTCTCGGTGGCTAGTCCACCGGACAATGCGCCGACACTATCAGTCTCATCTCCGAGAATGTGCCCGGTCCCCGTCCGGGCCACATCTCATGACAGGCGGTTCTCCAAGGTACTCGAGTCAGTTCTGGTGACGCAAGCGGGAGCGGGAGCGGAAGCGGAGGGGGGGAACGGGAACGGGAACGGGAATGGAACGGGAGACAGAGACAGACAGCGTCAGACGGACGTGTCGGACAAGAACGGACAACTTCAGACGGACGTGTCGGACAGCGAGACAGACAGCGTCGGACGGACGTGTCGGACAGAGAGACGGACAGCGTCAGACGGACGTGTCGGACAGAGACAGGCGGCGCTAGACGAACGTCGCCGATACGGAGATAGGGGGGAAACGGAGGAAACGGAGGAAACGGAGATGAGGTTGATATTCCGAATAGAATACAACAGGTTGCATGAAGAGAAGAAGAAGACAAAACACGGGAGACAGCCCTCCTTACATACACAGTTCTCGCAACTCCCACACGTCCCCCTACTCATACCCGCGCAACTCACATATGTACTCATACTCACATATGTGCTCATAACCACGCAACTCATACAACCTTCTCTTATTCAACCGGGGCCCGTAACCGACACCCTTTCCAAGATCGAGACATCCGGAGTGAGGTGACGACACTCTTTCCAAGATCGAGACATCCGGAGCGAGGTGACGACACTCTTTCCAAGATCGAGACCTCCGGAGCGAGGTGCCGGCATCAACAACGAAATCAAACAACCAAACCCAAATCGAGCGCCGGTACCTGCGCTGTGACAGTATCCCCCTCTTATCGCTGAGCTCCCGCGAAGCTTTATTCGACAGGGCCTGGCTTGTGGGGGTATTGTTCGTGGAATCGAGTAACTGCTTCTAGCTCGTTGACGTTTCCCGCTGGCTCCCAATTCGGGTGATCAAATCCGGTCCATTTAACAAGGTACTGTATTCGTCTTCGATACATTCGAGAATCAAGAATGGAATCCAGAAACCATTCTTGCTCGCTGTCGATTTCCACCGAAGGAGGCGGTGGTTGTTGTTGTCCCGGAAGCGGATCCTGTGCTGCCGGCTCAAGTAAGGACACATGAAAAACGGGATGTACCTGCATCGGGCTGTGAAGTTCCAACCGGAAGGCATGAGAGGAAATCTTACATGCGATCTTGAAGGGGCCGTGCCGTTGATGATCCAACTTTGCTGATGGTCGTCGAGTCTTCCAATTTCGAGCGTCGAGCCACACAAGATCCCCCACCTGATAGTCCAGAGCAGGGAGACAATGGGTGTCTGCGGTTTCCTGGTAGCGGAGTTGGGCGCGATGCATTTCTGCCCTCAGGTGGTCATGAATTTCGGACAATGCTTTCGCCGCAGAACGCGCTTGTTGATCTTCTGCTTGGTTGGGTAGGGAGGTCGAAAGGTCAAATTGCCAGCGAGGGTCGTAGCCGAGGTTCGCAAAGAATGGAGATACAGCCGTTGTTTCAGAGGTATGGTTGTTCGATGCGAATTCCGTGATAGGCAACCAGGCAGCCCAATCATCTTGCAGGTAGTTCACGTACTACCGCAAGTATTGTTCCATTACGGCGTTCATTCGTTCGGTCTGACCAACAGTCTATGGATGGAAAGCAGTAGACAGCCGCGGTTCGATTCCCAGTCGTGCAAAGAGACGATGCCAGAATGCAGGGGCAAATTGTGGCCCTCGGTCAGAAGTTATTGTTTGCGGAAGTCCATGTAATCGGAAGACGTGTTGGAGGAACAGGTCAGCCAGATAACGGGCATCGACGGTAGTGCTGCACGGGACAAGATGCCGCTGTTTGGTGAGCCGATCCACTACCACCCAGATAGCGTATTGATCCTTTGATCGCGGTAGGCCCATGACAAAGTCCATCGAAATGTCCTGCCATGGCTGCTGGGGAATCACCAATGGGCGGAGGTCTCCAAAGGGTGCGTGTCGACTGGTTTTCGATTGCCGGCAAATGTGACAGGTTCTCACAAACCTTTCCACATCTTGCCGCATTTCCGGCCAGTGGTAGTTCCTTGAGAGCAATTCGAGTGTTTTCGATCGTCCGGGGTGGCCCGCTACCGGTACTTCGTGATGCGTTTGGATCAGATATAATCTCAGAGGGCCATAGTCAGGGACATAAAACTTTCCTCGATACAGTAATCTGCCCGTTGGGCTCCAGGAGTACTCCGCTAGAGTAATATCCTGACAATAGCGGACTTTCTTCTCTAGCATAGCCAGTACCTTCATGCGAAACGGATCCAAGTTGTTGGCTTCAGAGAATAGTTCGGTGATCTTCGCGTTGACGAGTCTGAGTCTGAGTCCGGCGCCCCGTTCCTCAAGTCCTTCGAGTCCAGTGCAGCATTCCTCGAGTCCATATGCGAGTCCGGTGCCACGTTCCTCAAGTCCGTGTGCGAGTCTGGTGCCATGTTCCTCGAGTCTGAGTCTGGCGCCCCGTTCCTCGAGTCCAAGTCCGGTGCCGCCTTCCTCGAGTCCGAGTCCGGCGCCGTATTCCTCGAGTCCGAGTCCGGCGCTGGGTTCCTCGAGTCCGAGTCCGGCTTCGAGTCGTAGGATTTGGTGTGGTTTTATGACGGCATGGAAGTTTTCGGTCAGTCGTTTATCCCCCTCCTTAGGAAGATCTCCGGATCTTTGAGTCAACGAGTCCGGTATGGCTCCCGCTTTCTCCGGTCGGTAGATGATTTTGAAGTTGAATTGGGTGAAAAACTGCGCCCATCTCGCTTGCCGGCGGTTGAGCAGCTTGGTCGTCATGAAATATTCCAAGTTCTTGTGATCCGTTAAGACCGATATCGGGTTTTCCACTGATTGCAACTCTGCGTGCCATTCCTCAAACGCCCAGGCAATTGCCATCAGTTCCTTGTCATAAATTTCATAGTTGCACTTAGCGGGGGAATGTTTCTTTGAAAAGAAGGCCACGGGGTGTAGGGTTCCCTCGTCGTCGTCTTGTGACAAGACTGCGGTGGAGACAAAGGCAGAGGCATCGGTTTCCACCACAATGTTGCGGTCGTGATCAAACCGACACAGAATGGTAGCCATTGTAAAGGAGGTTTTCAGTCCATTAAACGATTCCTGTTGCTTTGTCTGCCACTTGAACGGCTGGCCTTTTCTTGTCAGCCGTGTCAGTGGCTCAACTACCTTTGAATATCCTTAGACAAATCGGCGGTAGAAATTTGCGAATCCCAAAAACGCTCACACATATCGTAGATTTTTGGGAGGGGGCCACCCCTTCACTGTTTCAACCTTGGACGGATCCATCTTGATGCCATACGCACCAATGATTAGTCCCAGATACTTAACCTCCATTTTGTGGAATTCTCATTTTTCCGGTTTAAGATGGAGGCCAGCATCGGTCAGTCGTTCCAACACTCAGTGGACATGCCGAGTATGTTCTTCCATCGTATCCAAATGAATCAATATATCATCAAGGTACACTGACGTAAAGTGATCAAGAAAAGGAGCCAAGGTTTCGTTGAAGAATCATTGAAAATAAGCTGGTGCGTTGGTCCAGCCAAACGGCATTACCAATGATTCAAATAGGCCGTAACGGGTTCGGAAGGCGGTTTTCCATTCTTCTCCTTCTGCCATTCGAATGAGATTGTACGCGCCACCAACATCCAATTTCAAGAAAAACCGAGCCTTCAATATTCGCATCAGTGTTTCCTGAATCAGCGGAAGGGGGTAACGATTTTTGACGGTTCCTTCATTGATGCCTCAGTAATCCACCACCAATCACAACGATCGGTCACCCTTCTTGACAAACAGGATCGGGGCTCCGGCCGGGGATGAAGAGGCCCGGATGAATCCCTTATCCAAATTTTCCTCGATCCATTTCTTGCAGGCTTCCAACTCGTGACGGGCAACGGAATATAGCGGTCCAAAGGGCGGTTTGAATCCCTCTTTCAAGGGAATACGGTGGTTGTAGGGGCGGTGTGGAGGTAACTTATTTGCAATGGATTCGCAGAATAGGGGAAGGAACGAGTGATATTCAGGAGGGATTAGGGATTTCAATTGCTCATAGTCTGAAGGCTCTGCCTTCTCAGTGTCTTGCGGGTTCGGTGAAGGCGTTTCAAGAGCTTTGTTGATGTCGTACAAGCTCATAGCAAAGATTTGAACCGATTCCTTTCGTCGGATTAGTTTCTTCAAGGAAGCCGAAGAGATTACGCAAATAGCAGGAGACTTAGATTTGAGGTTCGATGCCACGTCCGGTGGCTTCGGTTCCACCTCCGGACGTGGCGTTGTAGTTCCTTTCGGCGTTTCTGTTGCCATGTTTGTCGTCTTTGGCGTCACGCCTATTGTCTGTAATGCCACTCGAGGTGCCGCCGGTGGATTTCGGTGGTCGGGGCACTGAAATCGGACCGAATTACTGACAAAATCGGTAACGATGGCATGTCTACGGAGCCAGGGAATTCCGAGAACCAGCGAGAAGTGTCCTAACTTGGTGATGAAAGCCGGTAACATTTCAGTGTGATCCTGTGTTTGACAGGAAATCTTGGTGAGATGGGTAATTTGGCTGGATTTGATAGGTCGTCCATCGATTACTTCGAGATCTTGGGGAGGGTTTAGTCTATAGTGGGGAAATTTGTGTTGGCGTACAAAGTTTTCGTCGATAAATGGAAAGCCTGTTGTGCCTGTGTCAATCATTGCAGGAGTTTGGGTAGAATGGTCACCATTACGGAGAGTAGCTGCAATAAAAAGATGCTTTCCTTCTAATTCACATTCTTCCACCTCTCGACCAACTACAGCAGGCAATTTCAAATTGGGAAACGATGAAACCAATGGGGAACGTCCCATTCCGGTGCCAACTGGTTGGCATGGGACCGCTAGTTTTCCGACTGCTCACTCGGAACGGCAGCATCAGGTTCGACAGTTGTATTGACGGTGGCTGCCATAGCCAGAGGGCGGTTCCGAGAGGCAGCGCATTCAGGCCATTCGCGGAGAAAGTGACCAACAGTTCCGCAATACAGACATTCGCCCTGGGCCATGCGTTCTTGTCCGATACGATTTTTCTCAGCAGTCCTCTGCGTGGCCGATAAGTCTATAAACGCCATAATGTCCGCTGTTGGTGCCCGTCGGATTCGCTGGAGCCAGGGTGGGGGTGCTGGCTAAGGATGGCCCGGAGTGGGGCAGTCGCTGGGTACGGCCAGGCTGGACCGATTCGGCGCCACGAGCGCGAATCCGGTTGTCCAACTCCCGACAGATCTGGATCAAATGACCCAGACTATCGGATCGGGGATGGGAGGTGATTAAGGCATCTTTTATTTCATCCGAGAGGCCTTTGTACAATTGTTCTCTGTGGCCCTCTTCGTTCCAGTTTAGGTCTTCCATGATCCGACCAAACTCGGGGAAATAGGTGCCGAAAGTCCCGCTCTTTTGCTTGAGTTTTCGAATCTCACGGTTGGCGGTACGGGTTCTGTCGGGGTCATCGAATGCCAGGCGGAGGAGGTCGAGGAGTGCGTTCAGGGATGCGAGCCTGATTCGTCCAGTATTCTCAGATACATGGCCATGAATCAGGCAGAGGGCGGCCCCCAAGAGGTGGTTAACTGCATATCAGAGGCACACTTGGTTGTCGGGGTAACGATGGGGTTGTGCAGCCAACTTGTTGCGCAGCTGGATAATCCAGGTGCGCAATGCTTCCGCCTTACCGCCGTCGAAAATTGGTGCGTCAGAAAACCCCTTCTGGACGGCGTTGGCACCACCCTGAGCTGTAGCCACGGCTACCACCTGGGCCTGCAGCTGGGTGAACCATTGTTCGAGGGTGGAGCCGGAAGCGTTCTTGTCCATGGGTTACGAACTCATTACGACTAGGTTAGAATAAACAATGCAACCTGATGTAACGGCGGCGATTCTCCAAGGTCCTCGAGTGAGTTCTGGTGACGCAAGCGTGAGCGGGAGCGGAAGCGGTGGGGGCAACAGGAACGGGAACGGGAATGGAACAGGAATGGGAATGGGAACGGGAACGGTAAGGGAACGGGAACGGGAACGGGAACGGGAACGGGAACAGGAACGGGAACAGGAGACAGAGATGGACAGTGTCAGACGGACGTGTCGGACAAGAACGGACAACGTCAGACGGACGTGTCGGACAGGGAGACGGACAGCGTCAGACGGACGTGTCGGACAGAGAGACAGACAGCGTCGGACGAACGTGTCGGACAGAGATTGGCGGCACTAGACGAACGTTGCCGATACGGAGATACGGGGGAAAAGGCGGAAACGGAGGAAACGGAGATGAGGTTGATATTCCGAATAGAATACAACAGGTTGCATGAAGAGAAGAAGAAGACAAAACACGGGAGACAGCCCTCCTTACATACACAGTTCTCACAACTCCCATACGTCCCACAACTCATACCCGTACAACTCACATATGTACTCATACTCACATATGTGCTCATAACCACGCAACTCATACAACGTTCTCTTATGCAACCAGGGCCCGTAACCGACACCCTTTCCAAGATCGAGACATCCGGACCGAGGTGACGACACTCTTTCCAAGATCGAGGACTCCGGAGTGAGGTGCCGGCATCAACAACGAAATCAAACAACCAAACTCAAATCGAGCGCCAGGACCTGCGCCGTGACACAGTGTCCTCACCGTACCCATTGCTAACGTCGTCCAGCCATTCGGTCGATGCCGATATGCCCATCTCGATGACATTGAGACGATCCGGAGTGGCTGTTGGCTGCTCTTCCTGCATATAGGCAATCCTGCTGAGTGCATCCGCCACTACATTTGCTGCTCCAGGAAAGTATTTGACCTCGTAGTCGTGCTGCTGGAGCCTGTCAAGGTGACACCACTGCCTACTTGTCAGCCTACTCAGCCCGAGGATGTGCTGTAACGCCGTATGGTCCATATAGACAGTAGTACGCTTCCGTCTGTGGACATACCAAGTCCAATGTTCCAGATTTGCACTGATTGCATGGAGTTCACTGTCGTATGCTGGATCTCTCGACTCAACTGCATGGAGCTTCCTCGAAAAATATCCTAGAGGCCGTTCCACTAGCCCTCCTTCAAACATCTGTTTCTGCACTAGTACGCTACCAATAGCTGAGTCCGACAGCGTCCATACACAGGATGAAGTCGGCATCTGGATCCAAAGTTGTCAACACCAGTGAAGATATCAAGGCCTCCTTGAGGTCCTCGAACTGATCCACATGTCGGCTAGTCCATATGTATTTGCTCTTGGGTTTTGAAGCAAGGTCATGTAGCAGGTGTGCCTGGTGGGCGAATTTCGGTACAAATTTCCTGTAGTAGCCTGCCAATCCCAGAAACCCGTGGAGTTCCATCGGCATTTTGGGTGTTGGCCAATTCCGTACTGCCTTGACCTTCTTTTCTTCTCTGTGAATCCCGTGTCTATTCACTCTGAAACCAACAAACGACGTTTTCAGAGTAACAAACACGCATTTGGCCTCACTGAGAAGTAACCGTGTGTTCTGTAATGCCTGTAACACACCTTTCACATGTGTCTTGTATTCTGCCAGCGTTTTCGAAAAAATCAAGACATCATTGAGATATACAATTGAATTCCGACTATGTGGGTGCAATATTTTGTGCATCATACACATGAACGCGGCTGGCGCATTTGCAAGTCCTAACCGAATGACCTTATACTTGTAGAATCCATCTGGTGCTATGAACGTGGTCTTGTGGCAGTTGTCTGGGTGAACCCACATTTGGTGGTATCCGCTTGCCAAGTCCAGCTTGGTGAATACACTTGCTCCGAGGAGTTTATCCAGCAAGTCCTTGATGTATGGCAACGCATACCGGTCTTTGGCAGTTATTGAGTTCAATCCGTGATAATCGACGCACATTCAGAGCATGGCGTCCGCCATTTTCACAACGATTATCGGTGATGCATAACACGAGTGAGAGTCCGTCACCCACCCCTTTTTGAGCAGCTTTTTGATCTAGACCTTGAACTCATTCAATTCGGACTGTGTCATCCAGTATGGCTGGCGGTGGAGAATTTTCACCATTGGGCCGATATGAAGGCGGAAATCGTACTCCCCTGGTGGCGGAACACCACTCGGCAATTGAAAGAGATCGTCAAAATCGTGCCTGATTTGTACTCTCCACTTCCCCAGATCTGCCAGAACGGAATCATTCTCACCGAATTCATCACCCATCCGGCGTTCCCGGATGTTGATCACAAAAATCCTATTACCAATGGACCTTGATATCACCCTTCTTGTTTCGTCTGCGGATATCAGATTGATGGATGCCGCTTTGGCTACTGCCGTGCAATGGTTGTGAACTTCCCGGTAGTGGCCTTGGTGCGGTCAAAGCTCTTCCAATGCCAGTTTAGGTAGAAATGCAGGTCGTCCATCCGTTAGCAACGACCAATTGGCATCCAACAGGTGCAAAATGGTGTCTGAATCCACCAAATGGCGTGTCTTCAAGTGCCAATTTTTTCCAATAATAATGTCGTAGGTGCCCATAAGATCAAACACAGTGGACCAACCGGTAACAACTGCGTAATTCCCAGTGATACCGTGTATCTGTCCATTAAGCCAAACTTGGTACCTATCTTCGGGGGGATGTTTGGTTCCGGCTGTGATAATTGACATGTGCCCTACATGTCGAAAGTGTAAACGGAGCTGTTTTACGAATGCGGTATCGATATAACAGTGTGAAGCATGCGGGTCCATTGGGGTGTAGGCTGAGTGAATTTTGGATGAGAGGTTTGGACGTTAGTGTAAAAACGTAACAAATCACTTTTATCAATAATGTCTTTCTGTATAACATTAAGGTTTGTCAAATAAGGTCTCGCTGCCTCTCTTTCCTTAGCAGGAGGACGCCCTGTCATTCCTACTGAGCACCTTTTACCGCGCTCTGTCCCGCCTTACTAGTCTTATCCCAGTCCGATCCGCCCAAGTCCAACACCTGTTCTCTGTTATCATCAAGTGTTTCCTCCTCCAACCAACCTCTGCCAAAGTACGTACCAGACCTCGCCTCTGGATTGTCAATGTTGTTGACGTGTTTGGGCGGTGCATGCAAATTAGGTTGGTTGGAACCGGTACAGTAGGAAGGTTGACCAGCGTGGTATGGTGACTGCAAAGTGGGTGTCGACTAGTAGGACAGTTGACGCTGCTTCTGGAGTCCCTCATGTCCTCCCTCGTGTCCTCCTCAAGGTTTGAATTACGCCGTATGGTTATCGGTGATCGGAGTGACGCATTGATGTACGATGTGACCAAACCCAAGGCAACAGTGGCACTGTATGCTTCTATCTACAACCGCATTTACTTCGTCATTCTCAATTTTACTCAAGTTCATCAGATCGCCTTGAGCAGTGGTAACGTTTGGGGAGAGGGCCAGGGCGCCGCTTCTGGGTGGCATTGCAAGAAACGTCGGAGTGTGTACAGCAACGATATCCATCATGCTGGACAAGGTCATCTGCTTCTGACTGTTGCCGCCGAGAATATCCATAAGACATGTCTGCTGGGATATATTGTTTTGCATTGCTTCAGGCAGCTTGATTAGGTATTCCTTCCACAGCGGCATCAGCAAAGAATTTGAGAATTCCTAGAGAGCTTCCATAGCTCCTGTAGCTCCCGAAAACATCGCTAACTCCTGTAAGAGGAGAAGTTATATTTTGCTCCCCTAAGGATTCTTAAAAAAAAATGTGCTTTAGTTTTAGGTGAAACCTCGAGAAATATTAGTTCAAATTTATGTCTCACCTGTAAAAAAAGCAATATACTTCAACTTTCCATTTTTCTGCTGATGGGGTTTTCCCTCATAATGGTGAGCGACCCGCCTTGAATGGTGATCAGTTTCAAAGCTCTCTGGTTGAAGGACAATACCTGCTGGCGGCTGAACTTCAACGAATATCATTTGCGGCGAATTACCGAAATAGCCCGTTCCGGAATGTACTGGCGCTTGAAGAGGACCTTTACAGTGTCCCATGTGGTATCATAATTGTAATCCTTTGGTGGGATAGTACCGACACCCTGCTTCTTCATGCAGTTCTCGAACCAGTGGAACACTTTGGTGGTGAGAAAACGCCAGAAGGTGTCGATCTTCTGATTGTCTTCAGACACCTTTTAACAGACTGCTCCACCCTGTCGAACGTAGTGCTGCACGTCTTCAAGAAATTCAGCGACAACCTCCAAGTCCTGGGAACCATCAAACCTCTTTGGCTCATGTGGCTTGATTTTTTGAACGATCAGGTTTTGGCACGTGGCCCTATCTTGTAGTTTTGCGGTTTGTTCACTGATGGTAAAGAGGTGATCGCAGCGCTGCTTCCAAACCGCCATCTTCTCCTGTGCCTTATGAAGTCGGTGCTCCACTGCCGCCGGATCCGCAATCTTCACAGAAGCCTCCCAGTGACTGTTGTACCACTGGGCGAAGGCATTTAGGACCGCTTTGGCTGAAACAGCTATGACTACCACGTTTTCATCACGCGAGAGGTTCACTTCACCAATCTACTCAAGTAGCTCGCCCAGCTCCGACCAGTGTTTCAGGGTGTTCGACATTGCTCACTGTTTCAGCAAGATCTGTTTTACTTGCCGCGCTTTGGAAATGCTCACCGCACTTTGGAAAGGCTTGGCACACCTTGAAAATGCTCACCACGCTTTTGGAAATACTCAGCGATTATGCGCGATGAACGGGTAATATAGGAAGTAGCTCAGCCCGGTGAATGGGTAGTTGAGACTGCTGCGACGGCTTTCCGAATTCGCCTCAATTCGCTAGAGTTCCTGTCGGATCCGCTTGATTTACTCGAGTTCGCTCGATGCGCTTGATCTCTTCCTGAATCCGCTCGGTTTCCTCGAATTTTTCTCGTTTTCTCGATTTTCCTCAGCCTTTGTCAACTCTGTTCGACTGAATGCTAGAGGGAGATGTTACACCTCAGACCGGAACACAGGGGCAGAGAGTATATAGCTACATAGTCAGGGCATGTGAGACTTTACCTAACACCGCTCAGAGAGGGAAGTCGAGCCTAGTCGGCCTCAGAGAGTCTAGGCGGGAGATAAGCCAGGAGTTAGGGCCTTACGGCCGTACCGGTCGTAATGGATCTATCTTCGGTTGGGCTGCAAATGCAACTATGCAGAGTGAGGAAGCCTGGACCCTTGAGGACAGATAACATGCCAGACTCTGATAGGCTGGTAATCCCTCACGGAGGGAAATACGCAGTGCTGGGATCAGTCGGCTTATTGTTAGACTGACCAGGACCAATGAAGTTGTAAGGATGGAGCCCGTGGGGTTCCGGGGCCTTGACTAGTGGACGGACCTACTGAAGAAAGGATAGGAAGTACATGTTCTCTAGGAGAACCACGTGACGCCGCAGAAAGACTATATGTGACCCTAAGCCGGTAGTGATGCATGGGATAGGTGTCATGCAGGTGCATGTTTGCCCGCGACGGCACGTTGCCGGACGGCAGCATGCCGAAACAGCACCTCACCGGAACGGCACCTCCGAGGCCGGAGGGCAGTAGGCCGGGGCCGGAGGGCAGTCGGCCGGCTGCACACCGCCAGAAGCAGGAATGTGACGGCGCAGGAAGGGCTTGGCAACGGATATATAAGAAGCAAGCTCCTCCCGCTCGTAGATAGAATGGATGACTTTCTTCTTCTCTTCTCTTCTTGTCCGCATTGCGTGACAATTGGTAGCAACACGCTCCGCACCAGTGTCCGAGGCTCGCCTTGACCACTAGGACCATAGCATCCCACCAAGAACCTCCAGTTTTCGCTCCCCCCTGCTTCCATTGCCCTTTTTTCTCACCCCCGCTCGCCCACTTACTTTTCTCCCCCCCCTCCTCTCACTCTCTTTCCCTCCCGTTCTTACCTTCCTCACCCCAAAAAACAACCCGTTGTTCGACCCTTCCGGTCGACCCCTCGTTCGACCCTCCCGGTCGACCCCTCGTTCGACCCTTCCGATCGACCCCTCGTTCGACCCTTCCTGTTGACCCCTCTTTCGACCCTCCCCTTTACCCTTTCACTCTTCCTCCTCACGAGTGACGGCTGCTCGTGCCACATGAGCGAGCAGAGGCGGCAGCAGCAGCAGCCTCGCCGCCCACGGCCATCTCGCTCAGAACGGGAACAGAGACGTATTTCTACCCAGGTGAATCAGCTTGCTAACCGGTTGCCGCAAGTGAATCAGGACTTCCTTAATCTCACCCGGACGCAGCTGGAAGCCTTCAACTCGCTACAGCGAGAAAGCCGCAACAGCTACACATCTCCACAGGAGCCACTTCCTTCCCACTCCCGCTCCCCCTCGCCGCCGAGGGCTGCAGCCAGTTACAGGCAGAGGCCCAGTCTACTTTCGTCAGGCATTCGTACCCCGCCTACCCCCAGGCAACCATCTTCATCCCCGGAACCTCCAAGGGAGGACTCGGAGACACTGCCGGACACTTCGGAGCAGCATTCTCGTACCCCATCGGTAATTGGCTGGGATAGTTACATCGCTGAGAATGGACAGACCAGACAAGCCACAGATCGCTATGTTCCCGAGTACACGGAGGGTACCCAGCTGCTGGCAAGGCATCCTCACGCACTGGACAGGCCTCGTCAGTGAGGAGGCTTCAGCAGCCACGGCAGATAGCCATACCACCGCGGTCAACCGCGTCGAGGAGGTTACCAGCACCGAGCCGAAGAAACCACTCCCTCCCGGGAGGACACTACAAGTGGCGCCAGAGGTCAAGGTAGAGGCCGTGGAGGGCAACGCGCTCGTTCGCTACACGAGCGCATCCACTTCTAGGAACCCAGGCACTTCGATTCCGCAGGAAATACAGAGAAGTTTCACCCTCCTAGCCCGCTATTACACATCACCCAATACACCTCCTCCCACTCCCATTACCGCTTCTCTCTTAGCCTTCCTCGACAACCTCATAAGCAATAGTACCAATACCCATAATTTCTCTTTTGCCGCCAATAGCCTATCCGATATTGAGGATCGGCTACTAATCGATACCATCCGTTGGGCACGTTCCGAAGGGATTCCCTTGCCGATACAAGGACCGTCCATACACCCTGTTCAGCAGGCGCAAGGACTGTCTATACAACCTGTTCACCAGGCACAGAGACTGTCAGTACAAGGACCGTCTGTACACCCTGTTCAGCAGGCGCAAGAACTGTCTATACAACCTGTTCAACAGGCACAGAGACTATTAATACAAGGACCGTCTGTACACCCTGTTCAGCAGGCACAAGGACTGTCTATATACCCTGTTCAGCAGGCGCAGAGACTGTTGATTCAAGGACCGTCTGTGCAATCTATTCAGCAGGGTCAGGAGCGGTCCGTACAGCCTCGTCATCGCCGCCTGCAGATAGAGTAGAGAACTCAAGCAAGAAGCGTAAGGTTCGGCTGCAGTTAGTGCAACCTCCGGTCGTCCTGCTTGCCGATCGCGGCACCTACTCAGAACCCGAGGTCACTAGCACCGAGGTCAGTATACCGGTCATCTCGCTTGCCGAGCGCAGCACCTACTCAGGCCCAGAAGTCACTAGCACTGAGGTCAGTATACCGGTCGTCTCGCTCGCCGAGCGCAGCACCTACTCAGGCCCAGAAGTCGCTAGCACCAAGATCTGTTTAAACCTACCGGACGCTTCAGAAGCTATGTCTAGTAGCAGCAGAATGTTAAAACGCAGGGAGTATAGCCCTGCTGGCTCACTAAGCGAATACGAGGATGAACCACGTGCTGATCCGCCATCACGACGCCTTGCCATTGAAGAGAGCAAGTCTGAGAAGCGTCGTGGCAAGCAACGAGAACGTTCCCCGCAAACCCACCTCGCACGTCATGGGTACAGACAGCCATCAGTCATTCCCGAGTCAGAAGACGACGATGCCATGGAGGGGATACGTCACGCTATTGAGGAACCTCCTAGCAGCCCGATGGCTAAACCCGAAGAGCGCCGGCAGTCATCTAAGATCCCGTCATCTAAGATCCCACCAGCTACTTCAGTCACGGGTCCAGAAGTGGCGCAGCCCGGGTTGGCTCCTCAATATCTTCCAATAGAGCAGTACATGCCAACACTACCGGCACAGTACTGTCCGCAGCAAACGACACTGCAGCCGCAGTCAATGGCGCAACAGCAACAAGTGCAGCAGCAGCCGGTGCTGCAGCAACAGCCGGTACAGCAGCAGCCCTTGCAGCAGTACTCGCCGCTTCAGCAGTTGCCGTCACCGTTGCAGGCACCGCAGCAGTACCCGCAGCAGCAGTATTCGATGCCGCAGTACCCGCAGCTGCAACCCCAGTAATATACACCACCACAGCAGTATTTGCCAATCCCGCAACAACAACAACAGTCTACGACAGCCTTAGATAATATCGCCGCTCAGATGGCAAACCTCGCGATGGCGTTGAGCCGCAACCAAGGAACGATGCAGGCGGAGGTTGCCGACTTACGGAACGCGTCAGCTCGTGTACAGGTTCCCATGGAACCTGTGGCCCCGGCTTTAGAGCCATCGGGCATTGCCACCTTCGAGCCAAGAAACCAGTCAGATTCAGACACAGCGTCAAGATTCATTGACTCCATCCGCGATGCAATTTACCATTACGGAGAAGCACGTATCCGTGTCGTCCTTCGGCGTTGCTGCAAAGGGCCGGCGGCAGAAGATTGGGTTGCAGGAATGTCAGATGACGACCGTCACCTTCTTCGCACAAACTGTCGCCACTGGATTGACTTGCTTGAGTGAGATTTTATGCCATACCTCGCATCTCGGCTGTCGACGGCACGCGCAGAAACCTTCCGCTGGAACCAGGGTCGTACTCCCGCCGAGTATGTTGCCAAGAAGCTGCGTTTACTTCGTATGGCCAACGTAACCAAGCAGGACGAAATTGTTGAAGAGCTTCACTGAGGGCTCGTTGATGCTCCAAATCTGCACCTGCATCTAGATAAATATGTAATTGAAGGTGGAAACTCGGTTTCGGAATACCGGCGCGCAGTCGCACGTTTGCAAGACTCCGCAAGGCGCGAAGGTACTATACCATCGCCTCAGCCACGTTCCAGTACGCGCCGCCCCTTTTTCCGCGAAACTGGTAACAGGCCTCGTACTCAGTTCTCTGACATGAGACAGGAAGCTCCGGCACCCGCAAGTATGACGGCCGGCGTCGTAGGCGCACGAAACCCTGTTGTTTCCGCCTCAAGCCTTTCCAGTTTCTACTGCAAGGGCAGGTAAGCAGGTACGGGAACGTTTAGGCAAATGCAAGAACTACCCAGCATGTGGAGATGGCGAACACTGGGACTGGCAATGCATTCATAGAGGAAATACAAGCAATCAAGTAAAGCGTGCCTATTATGCAGAGCCTCGTGAGAGTGAACCAGAGAGTGATGATGGCAACGATGTGACGGAGGACATCCTAGTTGATGAGCTTGAGCCACAGGCATCTCTGGAACAGGAGTACGAGCACGCCCAGAATGCGTACCTTGCCACGCGGTATTTGGAAGAGAAAGGACTAGGCTTTATGGGTACTCACAAGACCATTCGTACGAAAGCACCCAGGCCTTCTGTGACATGCAGAAACTGTGCTGCCGTTTTTACATCAAATAACAAACTCCACAAACACCTTCGAGACCCTTGCAAGGTCTCGAATGACCTTATGAGTGGAAGCTCACAGACTGATAAGAATGCACTTCCCGTCATAGTGGAATCTAAAGCAGTTGTCGCTAAAGATCCAACTGAAGGGCTCGCGGATTTTGATTATGCGCAGGTTTTCTGGTACGTTACGCCCGGCAGCAGCCCTCCCATGAGCTGCATCGACTCAGGATTTGGCAATTCTGCAATCGATGATGCACTGCAGCAGAGGCTGTATCCAGATGCATCCCGTCTGCCACTACCTCAGCCCCGAGTAGTAGAAGGCCTGGGTGGGGCAGAATGCACCGCTACCCATGTCGTGCTCATAAGGATGTACCAGAAGGGAATTGATGGACGATACGCCCAAATCGTTAGGCCATTCCACATTTTCAAGAATTTCTCAGTTCCATTGCTGATTGGCAAAGACATTATGAAGCCGGAGAAGTTTGATCTGCTCTATTCATCTAACCGTCTGCGAATTGGAACTTGTGATGGCATTTATGTCCAGATTACCATACACTCAGGGCCACATTACAACAGAATTCCCGTACGATGTACGACCGCTACAATTATACCTGCTGGTACATCGGCGATAGTCGGCGTCAAGTTTGCACGAACGCTTGAAAAGAACCAGGACTATCAGTTCACACCGCTCCAGACCCGTTCAGCCATTGCTGGAGCAGGAGCGCCTCACGCAGTTGTACGGCATGATCAGAGTGGCTTGTTGTATACCAACTTCGATAGCACACCTCTTACCATATTCAAGGGGACAATTCTGGGTCATGTTCATTCGCTGGAAACCGCATCTAGTCTCTCTTGGGACGATGCGTCGGAAGATATGAAAGCACTTTTTGGCGCCACGCAAAGCAGTTCATTGGCAATGACAGCCATGGAGGTTTTTAATCCCCATCAGATGGATATCTTGCCCGACAAAGATACGGATCATGAGCTGTTGCAGCGAAATATCTTTCAAGATAATCCCAGACCACGGCCTGTTCCAGCCCAGTCAAGGTACGATCCGTCTGGTAGCGAGGACCCTTGCGCAAACGAGTTGTTTGAGTGCCCTCAATGGCTGGAGCAGGACTACGTACCTCAATATGAGCATGTATTGCCACCCTATATCAAAGATCCTGATGTATCTACATCAACGTGGAAACAAGTGGTAGTTAATACAGAAGACGACATATCTGCAGCTCAGGTAGCGGTGTTGAAAAGTCTCATCCACCGGCATCGGAGTATCTTCAATGATGTCATGGGATGCGTTCGAGAACCTGAAGAGGACTGGTTACGGATCGAGGTACCAGCTGAACTTGAGGTAAATCTTAAACCAACAGGTCTCTATCGTCTCAACGCATGCGGATGCGCGGCACTCGACGAGCAATTCAATCTCAATCGGGAGTATGGGCGTATGGCAGCGTTGGACAAACCTAGTCCCTAGGATTTGAAGGTGTTTGTGGTATATCGCGGGACGAAAGCTCGACCACTGGTTGACATGCGCAAGCTGAATGCAGCTATGATAGGGGATGCCTATCCTCTCCCATGCCAGGAGGACGTCATCCAAGCAATGCAAGGCATGCGGTGGCTGGGATCCACAGATATCACAACAGCCTGCTAGCAACGTCTCATTTATCCTCCGCACCGCTATCGAACAGCGATTTCCACTCATCGCGGCCGTGAAGTTTTTAATGTCCATCATGGGTGGAAAGACATCGGTACAGCATCAGCAGCGTCTGATGGATACGAGATTGATTCAGCGTCTGTCATGGCGAGGAGCCTCTTGCTATGTCGATGACATTGTCATGTACGCACCAACATTCGCGAAATTCCTTGGTATCGTCGATGAGGTTTTCAGCATCCTCGGAAACCTTGGTATCACCCTCAAAGCAAAGAAATGCTTTTTAGGATTCCATTCTTTGGAAATTCTAGGCTACCTTGTCGACCGCTTAGGCCTCACTACAGCCGAAGCAAAGGGTGAGGCAGTCCAGAATATTCCATATCCTGCGACACTGTCACAATTGGAATACTTTATCGGTCTTACGAATTGGAATCGCCATCTCATTCCATACTATGCGCAGCGGATCGCTCCGTTACAAGCGTGCAAGACAAAATTGCTGAAAGGTGCTCCACCAAGCTTGCGAGGCCGGAGGGATTACGCAGCACGTACCGCTGTGCCTATCGATGCCAGCGTGACGGAAGCCTACGAAGACGTGAAAATGGCGCTCGCCTCCCGGCCTCGCTTGCATCATGTAGTGGATGACCTCCCCATTTACGCCTTTCTGGATTCATCCAAGGAGTATGGAACAGGACTGGCCGTATACCAGCTTACTGGAGATCCTAAGGTGTACTCAAAGACTCGTTTGGTACCCTTACATTTCATGTCGAAGCCATTGACGCAGGCAGAAACCAGGTATTGGCCAACTCACCTGGAGATGTCAGGACTTGTTTGGGCAGCGAAAAAGATGCGTCCGTACATGGAACGAGCATTCGTCACTTTTGTTACCGATCACCACAGTAATGTGGCGCTATGCAAATTGCAGAGCCTCGATACCGCATCGGCCGACAGATCTAGTCTACGCCTTCATTCATGGGCAATCTACTTGGACCAGTATCGAGATCATATGCGAGTGGTATACAGCAAAGGTGCTGACCTTGAGTGTCCTGACGCATTATCAAGACTACGATATGAAATTTCCTCGAAAGCCAAGCATCTACGCGCCTGGGCTGCTAAGCTAGGTGTTGAGCCAGAAATGTATGAGTTTGAGGTCCAGGAGTGTTTCGCGGTCACTCGATTGGGAAAAGCATGTGCGATCAAATCCCTGAATTCAGCCGGAAGCAAGGAAGCACTAGAACTCCTGGCTAGCAAGAACCCGTCATCTCAGGGAGTAACGGAGGTTGGCGAACCCACCCCCGTTGAAGGTATGACAGTCAAGTTGGCTCCAGCATACAGAAGCAAGCTGCAAGCAGCTACGCAGAGCACACAGAGGATGAAAGCGATATATAATACGCTTAAGAGCGAAGGAACATACGATCCTCAAATGAACGCGTTCACATTTCTGGCAACATGCCAATACGCTCTCCATGATGATCTACTATACCTTGTCGACCCGAAGGATAAGCGTTTGCGGTTGGTCCTTAGCAATCAGGAGCTACGAAAGCAGCAGCTAGCAACGGCGCATGACGAAACGCATTGTGGATTTTACCGAACCTTTAAGCGACTTGGGGCATTTTACTGGCCGTCAATGGCGAAAGACATTATGGCTTATATCGCACATTGCCCCGCCTGTTTGGTCAACAAACCAACACGTCATAAGCCATACGGAAAGTTGTCACTGATAGCTTCACCTTCGGAGCCATTTGATACGATCTCAATAGATCTTTTTACAGATCTGCCGCCGTGTAAACGAGAGAGTTCATCAGAAATGTTCGACACAATTATGACTGTGACTGATAAATTCAGTAAAGCGGTACGCTTCATTCCAGGTAGAAAAGATTGGTCAGCAGTTTCTTAGTCCAAATACTTCTATGAAGATGTTGTCCTGAACGGTTGGGGTTTCCCAAAGACAATAATATCAGACCAAGATAAACGATTTCTCTCAGGGCTATGGCAAGTGTTACTCTCTTCCGCAGGCGTCTGGAGCCTTACCACAACAGGCTACCATCCAAGCGCAGATGAGCAGTCGGAGAGGACGAATCAGACGCTTGAGGTCATCCTACGGTATCTAGTCAACTCAAGCCAGTCGGACTGGTTGAGCAAGCTACTCCCCCTGCAAGCAGCCTGCAATAATATGGAATCAGCTACGACAAAGAAGGCTCCGAACGAGCTGATATACGGAAAGAAATTACGAACCGCTCTCGAAGTAGCCACCATTCCGCTGCCAGTGCCAGCGTCAGCTGCTCCACCCCACGAATTTAGAAAGGTGATGCAGGAAGAAGCAATCGCCGCAATTGCGATCGCACAGAAGGCAATGACCAAGCATTACGATACGAAGCGTACGATGCCAAATTTCTCCACCGGATATGCCTTTTTACGCCTTGGTGCAGGTTACTCTATTCCCTCAGTGCGGAAGAAGAAAATAGCACAACAGCGTATTGGACCATTCAGGATCCTCGAAGTTGTGGGCAAAGGAAAAGCCTACAAGCTCCAGCTACCTCCGCATTATGGAATTCACCCAGTGATTTCAGTGGTACACTTGGAACCTAGTCCAGCCCCAGGTTCTGATCCATACGAGCGTCCCGTCCCAACCAACGATGCAGCACCAGTTGCAAGACCGGAGGACAACCCTGAATGGGAAGTAGAGGCAATAGTTGGGAAGCGTACGTCAAAGAAAGGCTGAAAGAAGCGGACTGAGTATCTAGTGCGTTGGAAAGGATACGGACCTGAATGGGACACCTGGTATGCCGAAGAGGATTTGCCCAATGCGCAACAATCCATAGCCGACTATGAAGCGTTGGATCAAGCAGTCTGAAGAATGAAGAAATTGATTTCGTTTCCTTTTCCTGTTTTACGTTTTAATTTGTTCATCTTTTTGTTTTCTTTCCTTTTCTTTTTTCTTTTTCTCTTTTTACTTACCTCTTTGTAATGAGCTTTGCGATTTTGCATGTTTTTTCAGGTTTTCTTTGAGGAGACCGAGGGCGGCGTCCAAAGTTGAGGGCGATTGTGACCCTAAGCCGGTAGGGATGCATGGGATAGGCGTCATGCAGGTGCATGTTTGCCCGCGACGGCACGTTGCCGGACGGCAGCATGCCGAAACAGCACCTCACCGGAACGGCACCTCCGAGGCCGGAGGGCAGTAGGCCGGGGCCGGAGGGCAGTCGGCCGGCTGCACACCGCCGGAAGCAGGAATGTGACGGCGCAGGAAGGGCTTGGCAATGGATATATAAGAAGCAAGCTCCTCCCGCTCGTAGATAGAATGGATGACTTTCTTCTTCTCTTCTCTTCTTGTCTGCATTGCGTGACACTATATAACTAGGCAAAGATCCCGCTCGGAGGAAAGGAAGAGAGAACAGTACCGAACGCCCACTCAAGAAACAAATTCCACAAACAAGATCTAAGATTATCCCATTGTGAATTATCGAAAGTAGCCTGATTACCTTTCATTCTCTCCACACTCTGGTTACGATACAACCCCAGTGTCACACTATAATCTTCGATCCAAAATCACCCTACGAACCAAGCACAACGAATGTCCTACTTCGACGATACATATTTTGAAGACCACCTCTATCTACTTGAACTATCTACCTTCTTGGAGCCTAAGTCCCAATACTCCTTCGACTACACTTTTCAGTCAATCGACAGCGAAATCACCAACTACGAAACGTGGGAAGAGACGATCGACAGACCTAAGCCAATCCACGAAACGATGAAGTGCGCCCCATATCATTGGTATACTCAGCAGTGGTGGAACTGTGCGCTATTGTCCCAACCTGCTGATTTTGACGAAGACGAACTCTTCGACCAATTCGACTACCACATTGACTACGACTCGACCATTTACAGCAGAGACTTCCTAGACCAGTACTACGAAACAAAAGTCTACCTCCTCCGACTTCAACATGCTCCGCTTCTAGGCCCTGCGGGACCTGCTCTAGATCACCGACGGAACGACCCCGCTGGAACAAGCCTTGAAGCTGGCCAACCCCGCGGTCTGGGTCCAAACTATGGCACAAGAACAGAAGCAGGCGGGAAGCGACCTAAGGCAGCTCATAGAGCTGTACGGCAACACGATCGATGAGACCGATCGACGGATGGTCCAAATCGAGGAAGTAAATCGGACCCTGGCTGAGGGGACCAGGTATGTATATGACCGGGTAAATGCTAAGGAGGAGATCGCAGCAACCTGGGTACGAACCAAGCTCGCAAACGCGGCCAACGCATATCAATTGCTGGCACACAACATTTGGCAGGCCATCCTGGAACATACCGACGAAGACAACCAGCGGCAAATATGCCAGGCCACCCAGCTCTCTCGCGTAAACGGCACCCTCGCCTTCCTGGCCAAGGCCAACGTTGCTGGAAGCCAGCACTTGGCCACCTTCCAAGGTAACGTAGAATTATGGGCAGCTGACCACCAAAGGAAAATGGCCCAGGTCGAGGAAGAGCTGCGACAAGCAAGGAACAAAATTCGGCGAATAGCTACCCGAATACCTCTTCCTGGCTCTCCGCAGAGGAGGCACCCATTACCGGAACCCCTACAGCTGTGGCGTAGCCCGGCCAGGCCATCAAGCACCAGTGCCACAGCCCCAGCCACGCCCCTGCCACTTCCGATGCGACCAACGCTCAGGAGCCCTGTCCAACTTGCTCCCGCTCCCCTTTGAGTACGGTGGCAAAGGCAACCGGCACTCCCGCAGTCAAGCCCACCGGAACCACCAGTCCCGCCATGGCCAACAGCTGGAGGCATGGGAGGATGAGGTGGAGGAACACCACCAAGGCCGGGACGGCCAACGGGACCCCCTTCGGCCTCGCCGCCCCCCAGTTAAGACGGCGACCACCTGTACCTACAGAACCTTCCCATGGGAAGACCGCCATCAGGCACAAGGGAACTCACGAGAACACAGCTGGCCACCATGCTTACGCCAGAAGAAATAGCGTGGCTGGTAGGTGCAGGAATCGCAGCAGCACGAGCCCCAGAACGACCAGCGGATGAGGGCCAGATAAGAACCTCAAGGCTAAAAATGGAGAACCCCGAGAAATTCGATGGAAAGAGCTCGTCCACATTCAACCAATGGTGGGAAGCCGTCACAATGTATCCAGGATTCTACCCGGAAATGGTGGACCGCCAGAAAATCACCTGGGTCGGGACTTTGCTGACGGACACCGTCTTAGTGTGGCACCTCCACCGATACTGCGAACTACAGGATAACGACACATGGGCCAACTACACCGCGGCCATACGGGTGGAATACCGGAAGGAGCAGGAAGCGGCGGACGCCCAGCTCAGGTTGGGACAGCTCAGATAACAGGGATCTATCCGCGCCTACCTGACAGAGTTCTGGGTGCTCAACAACTTCACACAAGCAACCGGCGAAGCACTACGAGAAAAAATCTACCTGGCAATGCCCGACGCGGTACTGGATATGCGGTTCGCCCATTATCTGGAAGATTTTGCGGTTGATGAGGGTTTCCTGCAGGCCACGTATCAGGCAGGCTTACAGGTCTAAAAGAAAAAAGCCCTGAGGCAGGCAAGGGAGCAAGCTAGGAACACTGCTGCTCCAAGGCCCACCAATCAGGACGACGAGAGGAAAAAGGTGTGGAAGAAGGAGGAAAAGCGGCCAGAACCTGCCCGCGACACAAGGAAGGACCCTCTGCCCCAAGGCAGCAGCGATGTAGGAAATGAGTACTGAGGCACGGAATGCTGGCCCTCCGAAAACGCCGCCATCGAAGGAGTCCCAGGGAGCGAAAAAAGGGAGCACACTGGGACCAGGGGATGCCATCGCTGTGGGCGAAATGGCCACCGAGCGGCCCAATGTTATGCCACCACCACCCTAAAAGGCACCAACCTTACAGCGGCACCTAGGAGGGTATCGGCGGGAACAAAAAGACGCTGGGAGAGCGAAGAAGAAGGCGACGCCAGGTCAGCGCCCAAGACTCAAAAAACGGCGGCGGCCGACATCATGGACACCGAATCCATGTGGGAAAGCGAGGAGGATTTTTAGAGGGTCAGGGGACCCAGCCGACCCCCAGGACCCAATACATAGTATTTGGAACAGGCCAGAAGAGGAAGAACACGGACGAAGAAGAGGTAGCAAGCAAAAAGCCCAGTGGAGGAACGAGGGCAATCCTGACAATGGTCCTAAAAAAGGAAGTGCAGAACCATCAGGTCCGGGTTCTCTTGGACACCGGATGCTCGATACCGCTGATTAACCAGAGAACGGTGGAAAAACTCAGAATTCCGCTGCTCCGACACAATTCAGCAATCCCCATTGAGAACTTCACAGGTCAACCCGTAAAAGGAGCAGGGCAGTAGTACACCAAGCCCCTGACCCTGCAACACTGACGAAAGGTCACCAGGGAAAGCTTCGAGGTATCACCTATGGAAGAAGGAATGGACATATTCCTTCCCTTCTGGTGGATTGCCAAACACCCCCCTCAAGGGGCTTGGCGGGACCCAGAGATACGGTTCAATAGCACCCAATGCTTGGAAAAGTGCACCATATACGAGCAAGCTGACTTCTCGTTAACATGGTATGACACCGTGTGCACAGACACCGAAGCCAGAATCGTTGGATATGTCATGATAGGGCAACACGAGTCGCAGATACCCGCCGAGTTCCAACAATACCTGGACGTGATGGGAAAAGAGATGGCCGATGCGCTACCTGAGCATGGGCCATACGACTGCAAAATCGACCTCAAGGAAGGGAGCACGGCGCCATGGGGACCAATCTACCCCTTATCGGAGACTGAGGTGCAAACGCTCAGGGAAAGGCTAAAAGAAATGGAAAAAATAGGGAAAATTCGCCGATTAACCTCATCGGTGGGATCTCCAACCCTATTCGTGCCAAAATCAAACGGCAGAGGCCTGAGGTTGTGTGTGGATTACTGAGCACTCAACAAAATCACCATCCCCAACCGAGTCAGGCTCGCGCTAATGCAAGAACTCCAGGACCGGGTCCAGGAAGCGCGGTAGTTCACAAAGCTGGATCTAAAGAACGGGTTCAACTTGATACGAATCAAGGAGGGGGATGAGTGGAAAACTTCCTTCCGAACCCGTTATGGGCTATACGAATTTCAGGTAATGCCCTTCGGTCTCACCAATGCCCCCTCGACCTTCCAGGATATGATGAACCACGTCTTCTCCGACATGCTGGACCTCCGACTGATGGCATAATACATATATGGACGATATCCTAATATACGCCAAAACTGAAAAAGAGCACGATAAACTGGTCAAGGAAGTCCTACACAGGCTATCAAATAACTGACTGGCTGTCTCCCCAGAGAAGTGTGTATGGAAAACTCAGGAAGTTGAGTTTCTGGGGTATATAATCGGAAGGGAAGGCATCCGAATGGCCAAAGATAAAGTGGAAGCAATGCAGTCCTGGAAAGCCCCAGCATCTCTGACAGAAGTCCAATCGTTCCTTGGATTCGCCAACTTTTACTGATGATTCATCAAGGACTACCCCAAAATAGCCTGACCGTTAACGGAGCTAGCAAAAAAAGGAGAAGGTTGGAACTGGACCACCGAAGCGGATAAGGCTTTCCAGGAGCTGAAAAATCGATTCACTACGGCCCCAATCCTGGCACACTTGGACTGTCAGAAACCGGAAATCATCGAAACGGACTCCTCGGACTTCGCAATCGGCACAGTCCTGTAACAACGGGACTATAACGGAATACTACACCTGGTGGCCTTCTACTCCCACAAGTTCCAGCCCGCGGAAATCAACTACGAAATCCACGATAAGGAACTTCTTGCCATGGTCGAGGCATTCAAGCTTTGGAGAAGGTACTGCGAAGGAGCGACGCATCAGGTGCAGGTGTTCTCGGACCACCAAAACCTGAAATACTTCACCTCAATGAAGGTGCTAAACAGACGACAAGTGAGATGGGCACAAGAGCTCTCGGGCATCGATTTCCGCATTTACTAGAAACCAGCAACGCAAAACGGTAAGCCAGACACACTATCAACACGTTCGGAGTACCGCCCCGAAAAGGGGGGGGTGGAAAATCAGCCAATAATGACGGCCCTGCAAGAAAGACAACGGGATCAGGAGAGCCTGAGCAGCAGAAGGGGCATGACATTCATCTGCTCCTCGGCCCGACTAACCTCACTTCCGTAAAGAAAATCGACCGAGAAGTTTCTGGAAGAAATCTGATACGAAGCAGAGAAGGACGCGGCCTATCAAAAGGCGAAAAAGGAAGGGAAGCCAGAAACACTGACTCCGACGGACCGAAAGGCCAGGGAAATAGAAGAAAAAAACGGACTCCAATACCGAGGGAACCTGCTATGGATTCCGAATGGCATTGTTCAATTGGTAATGGAGTCCGAACACGACATGAAAATAGCAGGTCATATGGGACAGGACAAAACCATTGAATTGATCCGACAGAACTTCTGGTGGCCAAGGATGAACGAAAGAATCATTGACTTCGTTAGAAGCTGTCCGGAATGCCAGCAGAACAAACCCACGCGAAACCCACCTTATGGCCTGACGTCCCCGCTGGAACTTGCATCCGCGCCATGGCAGTCGATATCGATGGATTTCATCATCGAGCTCCCCATATCGGAAGGATACGACCAGCTGTGGGTGGTCATCGACCGATTCACCAAGATGGCACACTTCATCTCGCTCTGAGAAAAAACCGCGGCAGACCTAGCGGTTACCTTCGCTTGGGAGGTACGGAAGTACCACGGCCTCTCCGCTGATATTGTGGCTGACAGGGATTCGCGGTTCACGTCCGAGGTATGGAAAGGATTCCTACGACTTTCAGGCATCCGCTCCTGCATGATCACGGCGTTTCATCCTCAAACCGATGGACAGACCGAGCGGCTTAACCAAACAATCGAAGCCTACCTCGGGTCGTTCGTCAGCAAGGATCAGGACGATTCGGTACACCTGTTGCCAATGGCCGAGTTCGCTTACAAAAACTCGACCACAACAGGAAACGGTATGTCCCCGTTCTACCTGAACTATCGGTTTCACCCTGCCGCCATGGACCCCAGCGTCAACGGAACCACTCACCCCAGCCAATATGGTGTATGCCCATTGGATGAACGAGGTGCACGATGAATCTCGGCAAGGCCGAGAAGAAGCCCAGGAACAAATGCAGCGATACACCGACCCCAGCCGAAAAATGCCTCCAGCATACCAAGTAGGAGACTTGGTTATGCTCAGCGGGTGCAACATCAAAACGCGCCGCCCCTCAAAGAAGCTGGATCACAAGAATCATGGTCCCTTCCAAATTGAGAAAATCATCTCCCACATCAGCAAAAAAATTTGAGAATTCCTAGGGAGCTCCCGTAGCTCCCATAGCTGCCGTAAGCATTGCTAACTCCCGTAAGAGGAGAAGTTATATTTTGCTCCTGTAAGGATTTAAAAAAAAAAGTGTTTTATTTTTAGCTGAAACCTCGAGAAATATTAGTTCAAATTTATGTCTCACCTGTAAAAAAAAAGCAATATACTTCAACTTTTCATTTTTTTGCTGATGCAGCTAGCCGTCCGTTTCACGCTGCCCCAGAAATGGAACATCCATAACGTCTTCCACGTCTCGCTACTCGAACCATACCGAACCAGCTAGCAGCGGGTACCGCCAGACTCATCAAAGGTGCTCCGAGAAGCAGACGACATTGAGCAAAGCGAGGAGTATGACGTAGTGGAAGTAATGTCGTCAGTCAAGCACGGCCGAGGCAACAAACAAATCCTCTACCTCATCAAATGACTCGACTATCCGGAACGCAAGGACTGGACGGAGGAACTATTTGACAACTTTTCGGTAGGTGGTCTGGAGAAACTCCGAGAGTTTCACCGACGGAATCCAGACGCACCGAGGGACTACCGGCTCACCGAGGGCTAAGACCAGTTCCACTGGGACCTGGTGGTAGTGGGCTGAAGGGGTGGAGGACTGCAGTACCAATTCAAGGTAACCGACAAAAAGACCCGCTTCTCGGACACCCACGAAAAACCACTGGCCGAGCTTCCGGTGGAAAACCCGAATCAACCTGATGAACTTGACGTGCTCCTGTATGGTCATATTCTCCATACCCCAAAACGGAACCGGCGACAAGGTGAGCGTGACGGTCATGCGATCCCCGAATAAGGCGCGGTCACTCCTACCTACACTGTAGAGCCCTAAATCAGGCCCCGTCACTTTCGGGATACCGGACTAGCCACAAAGGATACCATGCCTCTACCGCTCCTCAGCAACCTTTGCCGACTCTTGAACTTGAGTACGGGAAGCAGTCATAGCGAATGCGCGACGCGATCAAAAGTTCATCAACAACAGTATGAGTACGCACCGGCCTACTCAGAGGGCCCAGATATTTCGAAGGATTACAGAGCCATGTCCTGATCCTGTGTCTGGGAGGGCTGTAGGGGTGGAGGACTACAGTCACGATAACACAACTAAAGTTATCACGAACAAGCATACCGAAAAGAGACGGGCAGCTTAGAAAGATTCAAGAAAGCGCTCGGGACGAGGCTTGGGGAGAGGGGAGATAGTGTTACACCTCAGTCCGGAACATGGCAGCAGAGAGTAGATAGCTACATAGTCAGGGCACGTGAGACTTTACCTAACAGCGCTCGGAGAGGGAAGTCGAGCCAAGTTGGCCTCAGAGAGTCTAGGCGGGAGATAAGCCCGGAGATAGGGCCTTACGGCCGTACCAGTCATAAGGGATCTATCTTCGGACGGGCTGCAAACGCAACTATGCAGAGCGAGGAAGCCTGGACCCTTGAGGACAGATAACTTGCCAGACTCTGATAGGCCGGTAATCCCTCACGGAGGGAAATACGCAGTGCGGGGATCTGTCGGCTTATTGTTAGACCGACCAGGACCAATGAAGTTGTAAGGACCGAGCCCGTGGGGTTCTGCGGCCTTGACTAGTGGACGGACCTCCTGAAGAAAGGATAGGAAGTACGGGTTCTCTAGAAGAACCACGTGACGCCGCAGAAAGACTATATAGCTAGGCAAAGATCCCGCTCGGAGGAAAGGAAGAGAGAACAGTACCGAACGCCCACTCAACGAACAAACCCCACAAACAAGATCTAAGATTATTCCATTGTGAATTATCGAAAGTAGCCTGATTACCTTTGATTCTCTCCACACTCTGGTTACGATACAACCCCAGTGTCACAGGAGACGTAAAGAAAAAGGGCCCCGAACGCCAGCCCCCGTGCTTACCGCTCGCAGCGACCTACCGGAGCTACGTTTCATGCGAGAGTACGTTCGCTGGTATCCCTCTTCCGCTCCACGTTGTCTGTGATGTTTGTGCGCCCTCCTTCTGCTTGCCGCTGGTCGTACGGGGCAGAGAAAATAAAGTGTTGCTACCAGTTGAGGGGTAGCAAGAAACATGTCCATTCTAAAGAGAGGAGCACCGGACACTTATACGAGTGTCCGTGTGCTAGCGCTAGTGTGTGACTGTCTATCTACAGAAGCCCTTAGGGCAACCATGTGCCAAGTCCCACACACTCTAGAAGCCACGCTAGCGGCCATGCTAGCCACTCTAGACGTAGCGTCCGCGACGCCCGGAATCCTCCTCCTACACTCATTCGGTGGACGGCCAGTTTCATATCTGACTGCCAGATCAAACTCCTCCTTGACGGCAAGATGGGGGCGGCAAGCCCAGTGGATACAGGCATCCCACAGGGGTCGCCGATAGCTCTCGTCCTCTTGGTTACCTACCTGTCGGGGGGTACTTCGATGTGGTGGAAACAGCCATCCCAGGCGTCCAAGGTCTATCCTTTGTGGACGACATCAGTTGGTGGGCGGAAGGGGCCAACGCTACTGAGGTAGCGGCAAAACTCTCAGGGGCGGTGACAGCCTCGATGGGGTGGGCCGCTGAAAACGGGGTGGCATTTGACCACGGCAAGATGGAGGTAGCCCTGTTCCAAAAGAACAAAAGGAAGAAGAAGGTGGCGAAGGTGGCAGTGGCAGTTGGCGCCAACTCCGACCCATTCAACAAGGCGGTGACGAGGTGACTCGGAGTGTGGCTGGACTCGCAGCTCACCCTCAGGGACCACCATGCAACCAGGTTGAAGCTGGGGCAGAAAGCTATGACACGACTTCGGCGCCTCACGGGGCAGATGGGGCTGTCTCCTGCACCCTGCCGTAAGGTCATGACGGCATGCGTCCTGTCGATAGCAATGTTTGGGTCAGAACTGTGGTGGAAAGGGGACCACGTCTGGGAAACAATGGGTCAGCCCAACGAGCTCCAGCTGCTGGTCAACCAGGAGGCCCGGGCAACAACGGGGTGCTTCTGGACAACCAACCTGGGAGCCTGCTCAATGGAGTCCGACCTCAGGGCAGCGACGACGCAGCTGGAGAACAGGCAACGGCGGTTTGGGCTACGACTGCTGAGCCTACCACAGGGGGACCAGGCGCGGGAGGTGGTTGGCACCCCGACAGTGATTGGACGAAGGCTCACAAACGCCCTGGCACACAGGGGGCCAACGGAGAGCACAGCTCTGCTGGAGGAACCGTAGACCTTCGATGCAGGATTGCCGCAGGAGGAGGAAGCGGAGGCTAAGGCGGAGGCAGAGAAGGCCCAACCCGGTCTTACGATGTACAAGGATGGGTCACGACTGGACGATGGAACGACCGGGTACTCGGTGGTGTGGAAAATGGGCCAAGCTGGGCGGTGGTCAAAGTGCACATCGGCAACAACCAAGAAGCGTATAACGCTGAGTGCACAGTGCTCGCCCACACCCTGGAGCTGGCATCGCAAAGGAACAAGACCCCAGAATGAGTCACCATTTTTCGGATGCACAGGCAGCCATTAGGCGGATGGCATCGGATGAGCCCGGCCCTGGACAACAGTATGCCCAACAGGCTCGGAAGCACGTCGCCACGCTGCACCAGTCCAGACCAGGGATCATCATCGAAGTGTGGTCGTGCCCGGCGCACAAAGGAGTCGCTGGCAACGAGAAGGCCGATGAGTGGGCAAAGATAGGGCCAGAGAAGCCGGGCACCCGCGGGGTACAGTCGCCAAACTTCCCGGTGCGAGCGGAGGTGCGAGGGGCGCCCCTGCCACGGTCCCTTGCCAACCTCAAGCGGGAGATCTCAGAAAAGAAGTGGGTGGAGGCACGCCAGTGGGCTGGGGGCCGAAGCTCCTAGAAGAAGTACTGCATGCCTAGCAGCCAAAAGCCCGATGGCGCGGTGGCAAACGGCTCCAAGAGGATCGCCTCGCGGTTCTAGCAGCTGAAGACGGGGCAGTACCTCAACTGGACAAAGAGCCGGCCCACCCCGCAATGCTGGTGGTGCCGGTACCGAACGCAGACCCGGGACCACCTCTTCAAGGAGTGCCCTGAGTGGAAGCCGCAGCAGAGGATCGTGTGGGCGGAGGTGAAGAAGGAGACTGGAAGGTGGAAGGACCGGTGGAAGGTGCGGGACCTACTGGCCGATGGGAGGTGCAGCCGGGCGGTGCCGGACTTCCTCTCTGCCACGGATGTGGGAAGACGGGTCCCGGCGGAGGCAGATGAGGACGCGGTGAGCGCGGTGTTGGAGCTGGAGGTGCAGGAGTGGCTGGAGGAGCAGGGGGCGGGGGCCGAGGAGCAGGACGCTGGGGGGGAACTACCGCTGTTCCTACCCACGCCCGACTTCATGGCGTCGACAGGCGTGGAGTAGGGGGACGGGGTGCGCTTTCCTTGTTTTCTTCTCTTTGTTAATTTCCTTGGGCGCGTCTACCTTTTCGTGGGACAGGCCAGGGCGGAGGGCAAAAGGGGTGCTTGCAACGAGCCGCCACTGCGCGGACAACAGACAGGAAAAGGATTGTATATATTCTCGCCATGATCTACATAGGTCGCATGCGAGTAATGAATAAACAAAAAAAAAAAACGCAAGACCTTTCCGTGCACCACAACTCCACCCTGGATTAACCCAATAAACCCCGTCGACCGCAATCGCCGTTAGCCTCGACGCCTACCGGATCGTTGCGCTGTCAATGTGGACCCGGCGCATCGCAACTTTCGAATGCACACACCCAGACTGGTCGCTGTGTTCGACGCTCTGTGGATCGGCGATCGCCGGCGGATTCCCGGAACTCCCCGGAGAGGGAGGGGCGGCCCATGTGGGGCGATTCTGAGCCGTGTACACCCCCCAGCCCGTGGCGGATATCGTCGTGGCTATCGATATTACAAGCATCCGAGCTTCGGCCTACCGTAGACGCGGGAGTTGCGGTCGCGGGCGGAACTACCAGACCTCTTCGCACAGTCATCGGGTCCCTGGCACTCGTCGAAAAGCTAGCGCTGGACAAAGCTTGAGTCCGAGTCTTTGAAGCTTGGGCGAGCGTCGAGTTTCCGCTGTAGGTCCAGTGACGGTCTTCGACGCGGTGCAACGTTCGGGTGGTTTCGGGGGTTTCGGCGAAGGTTGACGCGTGAAGCAGCGGAGCACTCGGTCGGGCTGAAGTTGAACGTCCGCTGGACGTTGGCCTGTGTCGAACCAACCTTTTCACACGCCTCGCCGGGAACGGGCCAACCGCAGGGGGAGGATCGAAGTCCCGAATCTGCCATTTGCGCGAGTAACCGTTATCGGGGTTCAGCTCCACCCGTTCCGCTTGGATTTCACTGTTGAAACCACCCCCTGAGACACTGGGGCTCACCTCCTCATCTTCATCTTCTTCTTCGATTGTCGCCAAGTGGGGCGGCACGGAAAGTCCGGCTTCCTGAGGCCGACGACCGCCGTACTTCCAGCGATGTTCCACCGCGTGCCACCGGCGTCTCGGAAGCCCGACAACGTTATTCACCGGCAGCCGCTGCCGGTAACATTCTTCCCACTGCCACTTGAATTCCTTTATGTGTTTGGCGATCGAGTCGGACATTGCCCACGAGCGCTCGGTGATACGGAGTGGAGATGTTGGTCGTGGGGATGTGCGTGTTGGATGGGAAATCATCGGCGTGGTTGGTGGGAAAATCATTGGTGCGGTTCTTCGACGTGGGTGGGATTCATATTTTCGGGGTGGTGGGTGGGAAAATCTTCGGAGTGGTGGGTGGGAAAAGCTTCGGTGGTGGGGGGATATCTTTGGCGTGGTGGGTGGCACTGATGGTAAATCGGATAAAAGTGTGTGTGTGTGTGTTGTGTCGCTCGCCGCTACTCCGCCGGGCTTGGCGCCCCGAGTGCGCTAGTCGCTGTCTGCCAGCACGCGCTGTTCAAGGGCGCCCGGAGATGACGGACATCCGCGCCTCTTCTTTTCAACGGTCCCAGTTAGTCCTCCGACATCTGTGGTGGCGAGGAATATCGCTAGTGCTGACTCAGGGCGCTGAGAAACTACATACCTCGCTCGTGTGAGACGAACCTTCCTCCCCCCCACGCTCCGGCAACACTGTCGGGCACTCTTCTCGGTCGGCAATAGCTCGTTGTCGCTTCCGTGAGCCCGCGACTTGCTGGAAGGCAAATGGCGGTGGTCCTTGCGAGGTGGGCGACCACAACTCGACCGAACTAATACCTCTCAACCAGCAGCGCCTGCGGGCGGTCGGGCGACAACCAAAATACAGCGCCGAGACACGCAAGCTGCATCCTAACACCAGTCGGCGTTCGCCGCCCCCACCGCTGATCAGTCGCCTGCAGTGTTCGGCTTTTAGCGGCAGCAGATGCTGCCCTGTTCCCCGCAGACACCACAACATCTGCATATTTCCGTTCCTGGGTGTCCTTATCCTCCACCTCTCTCCCTCCCGACGCAGCAGCCGCCTGCTCGCTCCCTATGCGGCTATTGCGATGGCGCGGGCCCCGCCATCTCTCCCTTCAACCTGCTTGCCGACGGGAGATGTGGGCAGGTGGTGCTGGACTTCCTCTTTTCGACGGACGTGGGAAGGCTAGTGCCACCTGTGGAAGAGAGTGACGCCGGAAGTGAGGTGTCAGAGTGGGAGCTCCGGGAGCGCCGGGAGCGGGAAGAGGAGCGGGAGGCGGAGGCGGAGGAGCTGGGAGCCGCGGGGGGGTTGGGGGGGAGCTACCGCTGTTCCTACCCTCGCCCCTTCATGGCATCCGCGGAGAGGATTAGGATTGTGGGGTCGCTCTCCTTTTGTTCTTGTCTTTGTCTTTCTTTTGTTATCTCTTTGGTGCGCTCTACGTTATCGTGAGCAGGCCTGGGCGGAGGGCAATACGGGAGCTTGCAAAGGACCGCGACTGCGCGGACTGCCGGCGGGAAAAACGGGCAAAATGTACGCCGCCATGGTGTTTAGGTCGCATGCGAGTATGAATAAACGAAAAAAAAAACGTGGCAGTCCGACATGAAGCTGCCAGTCCACCCAATGAGGTCCGGCTCGATTTCGAGTGCCTCCATGCGTCTGCCCAGGTGCACCTTGCTGAAATTGTGGAATGCAGACTTCGCCGTGAAGAGTGCCCCCGCCACCTTCTTCTCCCCCCCATTCCCGCCGGGTGCGATTCACAAAAATCGCCACCACATCGACGCAGGACCTCCGCTTCCTGCACCCGGGCTGTCAATCCTGAAGCCCTCATCTCCGCTCCAGGTGATCGGCAGTCGGGTGGGCCGCGTGTGGACAGGTAATGAACTTGGTGTCACAGGTAGGGGTTCGGTGCGGGGGGTGAATCGTCGGGTTCCACGCTACGAGGCCAGTGGCATGTGGGCGCGGGACAGGTGACTACGTCGGGGCTGAAGACGTTGGGGTCCCGGATCTTCCACCGACTCTTCCATCTCTCGGCCTCCTTCTGCACCTCCGCCCACAGAATCTTCTGTTGTAGTCGGACTGCCGCGTGAAGCTCGTGCTCGATGGCAAGGCTGGGGAGGCGAGCCCACTTGATACCGGCATCCCACAGGGGCCACCGGCGGCTCAGATCCTCTTCTTTTCGTATCTGTCTGGAATCTTCGACCCGGTGGAAGCAGCGGCGCTATGCATCCGAGGGCTATACTTTGCGGACAACAGAGGGTGGTGTGCTGATGGGCCAAGCTGTCCGAAGCGGCAGTCGCGTCCATCGACTGGGCAGCGAGCAATGGAGTGGCTTTCGACCATGGAAAAACCGGAGCGGCAATTTTCCGCAGAAGACACCTCCTACGGCAACGGTGAAGATCGGCGCCAACGCCGCCCCATTCAAAAAGGAGGCGACGAGGTGGCGCGGCATCTGGCTATACTCCCAGCTCACCTCCAAGGAGCACCACGCCATCCGCCTGAAGAGTGGGAAGAAGGTAATGGCAAGGGCTACAACCAGGAGGCCTACGATGCAGGGTGCGCCGCCCTCGCAAGGGTGCGGGAATCGGCTTCGAGAAGAAAGACTACACCGGAGCGAGTCACAATCTTTACAGACGCCCAAGCCGTCATCCGACGCGTGGCTGCGGACGGCCCGGCCAGGCAACATCATCGAGATTCGGTAGAGCGCGGCCCACAAGGGAGTCGCCGGCAACAAGGAGGCGAAGATTGCGGCGGCGGAGGCAGAAACTCGAAGGGTGGGCTCGCCTCGCGGTTCCACCAGACCAAGACGGGTCACTGCCGTTCCAGGCAGCAGTACCTCCACTGGACGAATAACCGGCCCACCCCGCAGTGCTGGTGGTGTGGCTCCCAGACTCAGACTCGGGAACACCTCTTCAAGGTGTGTTCTGAGTGGAAGCAGCAGCAGGAGATCCTGTAGGCGGAGGTGCGGAAGGAGACTGGGAGGTGGAATGACCGGTGCAAGATCCGGCACCTCCTGGCCGACGAAAGGTGCAGCCAGGCGGGGCTGGACTACAGTACTCCATAGATGTGGAGAGACGGGTGCCAGCCGAGGAGGGGAGGCGCCGTGAGCGAGGTGTCGGAGGCGGAGCTACGCCAGTGGAGGGAGGGGGCGGAGGCCGGGGGCGAGTCACACTTTTCCTGCCCACGCCTGACTTCATGGCGTCCGCAGGAGAGGTATAAGAAGCCGTGTTTTCATTTGTCTCTTTCGTTTGTCTTTTCCTTTGTAGCTTCCTTGGTGCGCACTACATCTTCTTGCGACAGGCCTGGGCGGAGGGCGGAGGGGAGCTGCAATGTGTCGCCGCCGCGGACAGGAATAGGACTGTAGATAATCTCTCCATGATCTAGATAGTCGCATACGAGTAAAGATCAAACCAAAATAAAGTGTCCTCAACAAACCCTAAGGCACAAGTGCCAAATCCAAAACCTCACCAGTATCAACTCAGCGAACATCACCCATACATAGCGAAAAATAGTGAAACCTAGTATCCTCGAATACCGCGTTAAACCATCCTGCAGAGGAAAGACAGAAAAATGAAAGGAAACATATATCAACTGCTTTCCGGGTGCTTCACCAGAAGATCTCCTGGATACCGGCCGATTCCAGGCCGGTCATTAGGATAATCTGTCAATCGTCAGCAGCGAGCGGGCACAGCAACTCCCGGCAGCTCCGGTATCGCCGAGCGCGCATTACAGCCACCTCATCAGGCGTGCACAGCAGCTCCGATTGCCGATTCGACCGGATATCGTGAAGGGCAGAGTCGTACTTGGCGAAGGGGTTCTCAAAAGCGGGCCGCAGAATGGGGGGTTTTTTCTTCACGGAAGATCGTGGATGATAACTCGAATCGTGGGCTCAACCAATAGGTAGATCGTCGAGCTGGCAACGGGGTCGTCGGCCCGATTGTGGTCGCGGCCCTGGGCAGTAGCGTCAGAGTTCGAGGTAAATTTATTTGCGGGTAGTAATCTTGAAGTCGCTCTCAGCGGTAACTCACTGGGCTCGCGTAGAAGCTTTGCCGTAGCAAAAGCGCAAGACGAAAACAGCGTGCGGCGTTGAATCGAAGGGAACACACTTCGGAGGCCGAGACAGTGATACGTAAGAAGCTTCAAGGAGCCCAGCTAACCTTCACGCAGGGTAAGGAATTAGTCCGAAACTTCTACCACTCGCAGAAGCAGGTGCAAGCGTAGAGACAAAAGCGACAGGGCCAGACGCCGCAGCAGCCTCTGCGCTCAAAAGAGCGGGGTGGCGCCTAGTGGGACTGCCCACCCACAAACCCAAGCGCGGAACTTACAAGGACCACTGCTCCACACCCCAAACCCCCCCCCCCCCCCCCAAAGGCGCCCCGATGCAACAGCAGCCGCAACATCTAGCACAGCAGATGGCTCCACAGAAGTCACAAGGCATGCCTGTCCAGAGGGTTTCCACGCCGGTCGACCCAGCGCTTACGGGATCTTCGTCTCCTGCCAACAGCAACGGGACACACACCAACCAGGCCAGGCAGCAAACCTCCATGTCGCCAAACCAGAAAAACTTGCAGCTGCAGAACCAACAGCAGCAGCAGCAGGGACAGATCCCGCAGCAGCAACCTCCGGTAGCTCCCCAGATTCTGGTTCCGCAACAGCAGCAGATGCAGCAACAGCAACCTCACGGCCAAACTACGGGACGATCGCCTACTCCGATGAATGCTGGCACTCCTATGGTGGCTGGCCCGAATCCGCCCGCGCCGAGGCCCGGTTCCGCGCAATTCCAGCATGCCGGTCGACCCAAGACTACCACCAACACGCCGGCACACCTGCAACAGCCACCGCCGCAGCAGCAGCAGCGCCAGTTCCCCTCTGGCCAGTTGCCGCTAGCTGCTCGGGCTACTGCGCAACGGGGTATCCCCCGACCCCATCACATGCCGATTCCCGTCAACCTCCCTCTCCCTCCTCCCGCTGCGATTTCGATCCCGCCGGGTCGTCCGTCGCTCACGGGTGGAGCCAACAATCCGGCCAACTCGGTCCTTGGCACTCCTGCTGTCATCAAGAAAGCGGCGTTCGAGTTCGGGGAAGGCGGCACCGGTCTGTTGAGCAAGCGCAAGCTCGAGGAACTCGTCAAGCAGATCGACCCGGAGGAGAAGCTCGACCCAGATGTCGAAGAGGTAAGCAAGCTGACTCCACTCCTGCGTATCCACTAACCTGGTTGGCAACAAGTCGGTCCTGGAACTCGTCGACGATTTTATCGATACGATCGCTACGACCGCCTGCAGGATGGCCAAGCTTCGTGGCTCGGACACGCTCGATATCAAGGACATCCAAACGATTCTCGAACGCAACTGGAACATCAAGATCCCTGGATATTCTGCCAACGACGTCCGAGCCATCCGCAAGCCCAGCCATGTAGCGGAACATCAACGCAAGGTGGGCGCGTTGGATGCCCAGAAGCAGCTGTCTCAGGCTGCCGGCAAGAAAGAGGAGTAGATTTGGGTGGATGTGTTCTCTCTTCCCTTTCGCTGTCCCTCGTTTCGCGCTTGCCCGCTCGCTCGTTAATACAGGCGGAGACGGTTTCCATTTCTAAAATGTACTTACTCCTCTGCTACTGCTACTTGCACGGTTTTACAAAGGTTTCTCGTTGCCTCTTTTTTTTCCGCCCCACTATTAACTTACTTAACCGGTTACCCGGGAGTTTGTAGGCGCTGTGTTCTTTCTTTCTTTCGGTTTCTCGATTTCATGCTGGGGCTTGTATTTCACGTTCCAAAATGGCTGCCTTCCTCAAGATGGGCGGTTGGGGGGATGTGCGCCTAATTTGTGACTGTCTTGGGGAAGAAGAGGAGAGGATGTAGGTGGTAAACTACAGATACTCGCTGCGTAAGGGCGCATGGAGGACGCATGAGCTTGGAGGTTTCCGCGGAGCTGCAAGTAGTGTACGGGAGGGGGGGAATTGTAATTTGACAATTTGAGTTGACATACTGGGGATTTTTCCATGACCTTGCATGATGCCGTCTGGCTGTGAGCACGCCGCTTGCCTCTACTTGCGGCCCTGTCTTGAGCATGCGCCAGCAGCGGTATTTTGCGATGGGTTTGCACGACCTGGTTTGCGCGAGATGTGTCATATTTGGACGTCCGGACTCCAGAAGACACAAATCGCGGAGGGAAGGGTGTCGACGCACGTCAGACGCCTGCCGGGGAACACACAAAGTACCGACAGATGAAGGATATCCCGGGAAACGAGGTCCCGCTGAAAACAGATCTCATACGCATAGAGCGGTCCATAGTCATGTGCGAGATCAAGCGGGCAATTCGTGTCTGTACTTCCAACTAGATGAGTGATAAGTAGTGATTAACACGGCGATGGCGAGGCTTCGGCAATCAACAGTTCGAGCAGCTGCTGCCTGGTACCGGACGTGATCACAGGTGCCAACCTGCCCCCAAGTCTTCCTGCAGATGGGCAACAAAGCTACCCCACGGTAGCGTCCTTGGTTCGACCAGCTGGCGTCTGATCAGTTTGTGATGATGACGTTTGGAGGGCCTTCCCGGTCACCGCTCGGAAAACTCACCGCATGCGCCGGCAGCGATTTCTTGCGCTCGATCTTCCCGAGCTGGTTAAACGCTAGACGAGCGATATCTTGTGCTCGTGGGGAGTGTAAACAAGACTCCGACCGTCAGCCGTTCGCGCACCAGCCGGCTAACCGGGAACGAGCACGTGAGACGACGTGCTCCAGCTACTCCTGCACCTGGACAGACCGCCAACCCTTTCTTTACAGGTGGTGGTTCGCTCAGAATTGCCGTCAAGGTCGGTTTGTGGTGGCTTTTCATTTTCCTTTTCGAGTGTGTTCACTTAGAAGTGCAGCCTTCTTTTCGGGACGCGACAGCTGAACTCAGTGGGCTCCGCTGTATACTGCTCTTATACTGTCAGCGTTACGACTTTAATTACTCTTATTTACTCAGATAGGTGCTGTACCAAGTATTTACTCGCTGCATCTCCTTTATTTGCGATCGGTGTGGCCGTAAGTATGCCCGATATATTGCTTGACAGCTCGCTCGCGGCGAGTCCCAACGCCTGTAACTGACAGATACTACTGTCTCCAGTAATAGTGGATGCTGTAACGCTCATTTTTTATTTGCCTTGCAGGGTGCCTGGTTGTTGCATATTCGAGTTTCAGGGGTTTCAGGGGTTTCAGGGTTCTCAAATCTCAAGCCCTCTACCACTAAGGTTTTGTAGCGTACCACCGAGATCTATCTACCCGTTGATCTGCTCTTAATATCGTCCTTTTGTACGTGTTGTAATATCTCACTCGTTGCTTAGTCATGGCGGCAGGCATGGACCTGCCCCTATATTCTCCTTTCTCTCGAGGCTTCAGCCTTACTTAGACAATACACACGTTCATCACTTTCAACAGGTTATGAGCCCGGACCAGCGCTTTATCCAAAAACCACTGCAAAAATAACCTCACACCGCGAATAACCTCGATCCTCTATTACTTTCCGCAACAAACTTGCCTATTGCCCAACATGGTTGAAATGTACAAATCGATGTACGGATCCTTCGAGAAACTCTCCTCGGACAACTATGACACCTGGAAACCGTGCATTTCGACAATTCTCTCAGCAATGCTTGCCCTCAAGATTGTCACAGGCGAAGAAGTCGAAGACGATCTCCCTATCGGAAACTCCCCCGCAAACATCGCCAAACGCGAAAGCTACGAGAAGCGACAAGCTCTAGCCACCACCGCAATCCTGCTCTCCTGCACCCCCGAGGTCAGAATCCACCTATCCGGCATTACCGATGCGAAAGCAATGTGGGATACGCTCGCGGAGCAACTAAGCAGCTCATCCTCATTTGGCCGACGAGTCACAATCGGCAAAAATTTCTCCAATGCCCGTCCAAAGGCCGGCGAGAGTATCGCAGTATATCTCTCACGTCTGAACGACATGCGAGTTCAACTTGCTGGGACGGAAGGAGCTATACCTGACGAGAGGTTTCTGTACCACATTTACCTTACAGCTCCGGAGGAGTACCAACCAATGCTCGACATGATGCAGAAATGGCCGGTGGGTATGGCTACTATTGCATCTGTATCTGAAGCTCTCCGAGATGCCGAGCAGAACAAACTGGCCCGGAAGGCCAATGAAGATGGAGTATCTGGCACAGCACTATTTGCTCGTGGAAGAGGAGGAAGAGGAAGAGGCGGAGGAAGAGGTGGAAGAGGGAACCGGAATGGAGGAAGAGGTGGAAGAGGTGGAAAAGGACGAGGGAAGCAGCCGGAGCAGAAGACTCAACACTGTGTCAACTGCAACATGAGCAACCATACTACCGAAAACTGTCGCAAGCCCCTGAAATCGTCCAAGCGCCCACACAACACCGGCAATGACATTGTCTGCTACCACTGTGCGGAAGTTGGCCACCCCAAGAAACTGTGTCCAGTGTGGAAACGAGTACAAGAGACCTTCAACAATCGCAACTCTGGAAGAGCACTACTCGCAAACGACGACTCCCAAGCACTGGTTGTGGCAAACCGAACGCCAGGCAACGCCGAAGATTTCGATTGACTAGCCGACTCGGTGGCCTTACTCGGTACGATGGCCAGTCCCGCTGCCGTACTCGATTCGGCCTGCTCCGTTGGACGTATATGGATGCCCGGACCGATGGACTCAGCTGGACCTACACGGCTCGGCCATTTCGCACTTGCATCGGAAGCACTGTCAACTACGTGGATAATCGACTCCGGTGCCTCTCACCACATGTACAATGGACCCAAGTCAGCGTACCTCACCTACCGTCACCTACCGTATCCAATCGATATCAAGTTGGGAGACGATACCTGTGTTCGGGCAACCCACTACGGAGAGCTGTCGATTCATAAGCATCGGATTGAGGCACTGCATACACCCACCTTCCGATACTCACTGCTATCCGTTAGCGAATTCAATGATCAACGCTATATCGTCACCTTTGGGAACAACAAATGCCTTATAACCGACGGCAAACGGAATATCGTTGTGAGTGGCACCAAAAATGGAAGACTCTTTCAGGTGGACAATGACTCGGTAGCCCTACTGAGCTCTCATGAGCTGGCGCCGGCCGCTCCCCACGGCCGAAGCGGCGCTCACGAGTTGGCGCCGGGCGCTCACCATGGCCAAAGCGGCGCTCACGTTTTGGCGCCGGGCGCTCCCCACGGCCAAAGCGGCGCTCACGTTTTGGCGCCGGGCGCTCCCCACGGCCAAAGCGGCGCTCACGATTTGGCGCCGGCCGCTCAACCCGGTCGAAGCAGCCCTCAGAAAAGGTTATCGCTCCAAGATTCCCAGCTTTGGCACAGACGCCTAGCCCACTCCAACCACACAGCTATGGAATCGCTAGTTGATGGCTATACCTATGATGATCGGATATGCGAAACCTGCATCCTAGCCAAGCACGAACGGAAGATCATTCGGATACCGGTACAGCGCACTACTACTCCGTTTGAACTTGTACATTCCGACACCTGTGGACCGTTTGCTACCAAATCTATTGGAGGCGCAACCCACTTCATCGTCTTTATCGATGACTTCAGCCGATATGCCTATGTCTACCCTCTGCTCAACAAGCTGGCC
>Ga0307516_10000866_pt1 | contig 41521 bp, 43 predicted proteins | sample 19_EM_MG_FD_203310 | JGI IMG/M metagenome (GOLD analysis project Ga0307516, IMG submission 203310) | Populus trichocarpa ectomycorrhiza microbial communities from riparian zone in the Pacific Northwest, United States - 19_EM | ecosystem: Host-associated > Plants > Roots > Unclassified | place... | reverse complement strand
GGAGGAGAAAGTAGCTTTTTCTTTTCTTTTCTTTTCTTTTTCTTTTTCTTTTTTCCTTTTCCCTTTTTCCCTCGTTTTTCCCTTTCTCTTTCTCTCCTTCCTTCCGTCTCTGACGTCTCTCAATCAGAGCAAGTCGCGCCTCGTTCTTTCCGCGATCGAAGGCCGAAAGGAGAAGAGTGCGGGTATGTGTGTGGGGGAGAGAATGTGTCGCAACAAGCTCCAGTAGACAAGCAAGCAGGCAAGATTGCTTCCTTCTTCTTTACTCGCGACTGGCAACAGGCGCGGGGAGGGGGGGGCTGGGTCGGGGCTGGCTGGCTGGCTGGGTTTCCGGGGGGGGGGGAGTTGGTGGGACGAGAATGGACGGATAGGCTTTTCGGGAACACTTTTTTTTGGAGGGTGGGAGGTAGATTGCGGCAATTTGGCAGGGCGGCGAAGACGAATCTCCACGAGAGTATCGGTATGGATGGGTAGACGGGCGAGTATGAATGGAAGGATTGCGAGTATGTCAGCCGGGGGTAGGTTGGTGGCGTCTCGAGACCGGGGGGGGTGGCGGTGGTTGTGGGAGACGGCCAAGCTCGCACGGGGAGCCGGGACGCAGTGTTTCGTTCGTGCGAGTGGCGGGCGGCGGCGCGTGGCGACGGCGGCGATGGCGGCGATGGCGGCGATGGTGGCGATGGGTGGTCGCGGAGGCGAGACGGGAGGTGGTGATGGTGTTGGGTGGTGGTATGTAGCGGGACGTGACGGGAGGACGTGCAGTGGGCGGTGGTGAGGCGCTGGCAAGGGACGGTCGATGTTTGTCCTCGCAGCGAATCAAGAGCTGAACCTGCGGATTGGCGCGGAGCCATCGACTGTGCCGCTACATCGAACGGGGAAGGCATGGGCACTGGTGGGATTGCTGCATGGGGACAAAACAATATGTATCTAATAACAGTGGTGGTGTCTCGCAGCACGGGCACACGGCTGCATGGCTTCCAGTTCGATCCCGCCTATTCGCCCGGCGGGAGATACATATGTAGATATATTTGTGCGGACGCACCAGCACAACGGTCTGGAATCACGAGATCGGCCGCGGCGCAGGCGAGAAGGATACGCATGCAAGTAACTATGTAAGTGTGCAAGTATGTACCTAGGTAAGTATGTAGTGTCGATAAGTGTCGTGTACTCTAGAGCAGATAGACAGGTGCATAGTGTAGTGGACAGGGCCTGCCTGTCTGCCGCCACCGTCGGGTTCGTCTGTCCCCGAATCTTGGGAGCCCATAGATAGATACTCGAGATATGATACAGACACACCAAGCCTTTGGGAGCCGGACCCCACTCCGCTCGATTCCGCCTCTCCAGAACATTACGTCGGTATGGGTGCCCAAAATAAAACGCTCATCGTTGATCCGGACGCGCTTACTAAGGACGACAAACTCTCTTGTGCTGGCTGCCCTGCCAGTACGCCATCTGTGTGTCTACATAGTAGGTGCTTACAGAGTAGATATCTACTCTAGTTAAGCATGACGGCTCGGCTTGGCACGCTAATCGGCACAGCAAGGAATCAGGGAATGTGCAATGGTGTCGCTGCTCCCATCTGCATACTGCTGCCCCCGTCGGTGCCGATCTGCATACGCAACCCTCGCTCCTTCGCGGAAACAACGCTGCGATGGCCACCGCGGGCCGGACCGGAATGCGCTGGCGACGACGGAAAGGTGGCCGGAGGAAAGGTTACGTGTGTTGCTGTGCAGCTTTCGTCGGACGTGATTGATGGGTCTGCAGGAGGGTTTCAGTGCGGGGGAAGTGCGGAGGAAGGCCTCACACTGAACAGCCATCCTCTCCCGCTCCGAATGGATCGTCATGGAATCCCGACTTTTCGCGCTTGGATTCGAGCTCCCCCCCCCCGACTCCGCGCCCGAGCCGGACCGAAGACCGGAGGATGAGAGCCGCCCCGTCCTGGGCCCGAGTTCCGACGATTCGGACATCGTCCCGAAGCCGAGGCAGCATCACATCGTACCACACACGCCCCGCAACGGCAGCCAGCGGACCCACCCGCTGCCAGGACGGCTTCCAGCGGCAGGGTATGGCAGCGGCCATCGCCGGCTCTCCGACTCCTTGTCGTCCGTCCCAACGGTTCTGTCCGACGCGGGGGATCACACAGCATCACTCGGTATCCGCGTCAGGCCGTGCCCATGACGGGCCATCGTGCTTGTAGATATCTCCGCCGCCCCAACACGCCCGCATCCGAGAACCCCCAGACCGGAAAAGCCAAGGCAGCATGCATACATCCAGAAACACGGAACACTGCCCAGCGGGTTCCTGCGTTTATAATCACCTCTTGATACCCATCCGGCCGCATAGTGCGTGGGAAGCCTGCTCGCATGGGCACGGGCATGGCACCAGCTATCTCTGCTTGAATGCAGAGCCCATGTGTGTGTTTTTGTTCTTCCGGCCACCCGTCCCCCAATCTCCTCGCAACGAAAATCTCCGTGGGCGCTTCCACACGCACGCATACATACATACATACACACATACATAGGAAATATAAACTCCTATTTCTAGACGAATTATGCTATGTTCTCTCCGAGAGGGCAGGATGGAGATTGTGCAGGGAGGGGACAGCTGCCTGTGTGTGCAGAACTCATAGAGTAGCGGCGGGACACATACATCCACAAGGCGGCGGGATGCATCGATATCCAGCCCGTACGATACACACACGCCCAGACATGTCCGCACCCGCCCAGCGTGCTCGGCGTGCTCGCTCGCAGGGGCCGTGGCGACCGTGTGGCAGCCGTGTGGCGTCCACGCTGCCTTCTCCGCAGCCCCATACACGTCGCCGCCGCCAGCGCCGCTCAGCACGCCGTCACACGGCCTGGGCTGGACGGGACCGGGCCCGCCAGGAGCTGGGCCGCGCAGAGGGAAGCGGGGCAAAGGTGGCAGACGTGCGGAAGCAGCTCCACCGTCGTGGAAAGGAACACCCGCAGCCTGTAAGCCTGCACGCCCGAGACCGTCGCCCCCACACATTGGCCCTGAACTGCACCCTCCACGGCCCCTCCCCGCTACATACACGGATCTCTGCAACTGCACCCCCTGCTCATTCTGCACGTCTGGCGTCCGGTGTAAGGGGCCAGGCACCCGGGCGGAAAAATCCAACAGCGGAAACAACAGCAACAAACGGGCGCTCGCATGAACCCGGTACCGTACAGTACCGTTCCCCCGTACCGTCCCCGCCACTCACGGTAATGCCCAATTCGAGTCGGATTGTCAGAGGGTACGGCCGGGGCTTTATGTAGTGCTTCCACGTGAAAAGAAAAAAGAAAGAAAAAAGAAAAAAGGGAAAAGAAAATAAACCTTTGAGACAGGGCATTGTCTTCACTGTTTCATCCCAGCAACGAACGGACGGCATCACCAGTTATCACCTGGATATTCTGTAACTAGGTAAACTACATATGCAGCACCTAAGTAGCAGATATTATGTGCTCTGAGCTCGAACTAACTAGATTCACGCTGTTCACGCTGTTTACAATTCTTCCTCCCGCTGATACCGCCAGTTTCGCCGCGTGCTCTCCAGCTCCACCGTCCACCAGGTTTTCCCACCTACACCGACAGCGGCTGCGAATGCCTCTTCTTCGCGGGAGAGTTCGAGTTGGCCCTCATCCGGTTCCGATTCCTGTTCGCCCGTAATGGACATTGACCTGGCTGTGTTGGGTTTGGCGAGGAATGTCGCCTCCTCGTCGACGGCCGGCGGTTCCGTTTTCGGCCGTTTGTTGCTGGCCGCAGTCGCTTCTGTGATCGGTTGCGCATCAGCGACTGCGTCGGCCTGGCGGCGCTTGGGCGTAGCAAACACGCCAGGGTCCGGACTGCTCGAAATCATCGGCTCGACTATCCTCGTCTTCGCGGGCGACGGCGTCGTTCCCCTCCTTTCCAGCCACTCCCGGTGTTCGGCTGCTTCCCTTGCGGCCACCTCCTTGACCATCACGTCCAGCGCCATCAGCTGCTGGGTTTCCTCTCCCGCAGTCCCAGCCCACATCTTCAACTGGCTCTCAGCCTCCATCTCGTCGCGAAGCCGCTCCCGCGCCTCTTGCCCTGCGATCCTGGCCCGGTAGATAGCCATCATCTCCTTGTCGTGACGGAATTCGGATCCCGAGCACAACCCACCAAACAGATGCCGCACGGAGTGGGCGGGAGACCAGGTGGCTTCGTCGACGACGCACTGGTGCACATCCTTCGGCCGGAACGTTGCTACGAAGCTCCGAAGCTCCGTCAGCGAGGAATGCCGTGCGTACGGAAACGGTACCCACGTCGGCAACATCTCCCCGCTATCCGTAGCGATATAATCTGTCCCCGGCCAATTGCGTAGTTGCGGCTGCGGATCGTGCTGCGACTGTTTCTCTGCAGCCGCCCCGGAGAGCATACGTAGTAGGTCGACCTTGGTAAACGCCGCTTCGCCGTGCGAGTCATCGAACTGCAGCGGGACCGCTTCCTTCCTGCTCCTGCTCGCAGCAAGGAGCATGCTCTTGATCTCTGGTGACACCTCGGCGCCGAGCATGTCCAGCAGTAACTGGAACTGCCCAAGGATGGAGAAATCCGCATCGTTGCTTAAATCCCCCCACTCGATGCCCTCCTCCTGGTACACCACGCCATCGATCATAGCGACAGCCGGCGTGATGTACACGACCTTCTTGCCCTCCAGTCCCGGGCATTCCAATCCGCGCTCGCAAGAGTGGATGCGTACGTCGGGATTCGTGGTGAGTACTCCGGTCTGCTCGGAATTTCCAAGTGCGAAGCCGGCGAGATACGGACTCTGCGTCCACGGAACGGACTTGAAGAGTTTGTAGTGGTATGGACTCAGATGAATCTGCGATTTGAAGTAGGAAGCGAGTGTCACCCAGACTTCCTCGTAGCCGAAGGTCCACGTATTCAGGTGGAAGATGGTGTCCGTGGGATATCGGTCCAGTTTGCGTAGGAGATTCGCGACTCCCTCACGCTAGAGCCAAGTGTCAGATCAGCTGCACCACGGGTGGTATGTCCGCATAGCTACCTTCGACTGGAATTTGTCAAACCTCTTGGAGGCACAACTTGTGTCTAGATATATCGTGTCCAATCTCTTGACACCCGTGGAATACGGCAATAACACGGGATGCCGGGCGATGCACTCGACCCACCAGTCCTCGGCTACGAAGGGTTAAGCCATCTCATCCACGCATCCCTCGAATTGACTGGCGGGGGACGAACCTCTGATATCTCCGGTATAAAGCGCCGTCTTCCCCGCGCCCTCGAACAGAAACATGACGGCGCCAACGCAATGATTTGCCTTCCTCTATCAGTCCCATCGCCGCCACCACTGGAGCATCCGCACACAACTCACATCTATCAATGTGACCCTCAGCGTCTTTCCGGGGCCAATCTCCACCTCTGTCGGTGTATCCAGCGGGATAGTTTTCTACAACGGTCCCACCTATCAGGCCACCGCCATGATCATCCATTCTCCGTCAAACTCACCAGCAACCGCGTCTTCTCCTTGTAGTGGCAATGGTTCGTCTCGATGACCCCGCGCTGGAGATTGAGACGGTGGGTTTTCCTTTGGAGCCGGATCAAGAGCTAGCTACAGGCATCAATCCCCAACCCTGTTCGATGGGGGGAATGCTGTGGGGAGCACCTCTTTTGTAGCAGCAGAACAGTATATGAACGGTGCGTTGTATGCTCCCTCAAGGCCCTGGACATGATCGCTTTTGTCCCCGTCTCAGCCCTAAATACCTAAGTAGTAGCTAGGGGGAGAGGACTGACGAGTGTATATGGCTCAGAAAACAGGCCAGCGGCGGTTGATCTGCCGGATTTGAGCTGGCGCGAAAATAATCGACTGTCCCAGTCGATCAGCACCCCCGCCCAGGAGATTCGTTACTATGCATGCACTCTACATACCACGGATATCAGGAAACTCTGTGCATCACTCGTGATGTTAGCTTCCTCAATCGTAGCAGAACCGATTGGTTGGTTGGATATGGATGTACCGGTGAGTACGCCTTTGAATGTCGACATGGCGGAGAATAGTTGACCCCTACTAGATGAAGTAAATTCGACAAAACGAGAGACGCGGTGGTGGAGCCCGTGATGGACGGACGCGGGCCGAGTAGAGATGTGAGTAAATGGTTGGGTCAAGATGGGAGTGTCTGGGTAGATAGTAGATCACAATCAGTCCTTTGGATGTGTATGGGGGGGTTGCACTGCTATTCTGCCTACACACAGCTAGATTTCAAATCTTGAGCTTAACGCGTTGGGCGGGCTCAAGCTTGCTGCGGGGCACGATTATCAAAATACTTAGGTACGCCTGCATATCCCCAAATATTCAAAGAAAGATCTTTGTAGATAGACAGCAAACAAGCTGCAGCTCCGAGCTGCAGATGTCGCCGCAGATAAGTCGACCATACAAAAAGCCCACCGAGCAGTTGTAGCTAGAGTTCTGCATGACCCCCATCACGTGGCTACATACACCCCCAAACAACCGAACCCGAGCTGCCGCCACCCAGTTTCCAACCCAACCGGGCCTACTACTCCCAACTGTTCCCGCGCCACCAAACACCCACCCACCCGCCCACCTACACGCACATACTCTCTCTCTCTCTCTCTACGAAAGCGGCAAAAAAAAAAAGAAACGATGTCGGAAGCCTACGAACGAGAACGGTCGGTCCCTCTCCCTCCCCGCCCCTTTCGTTCCTCGCTCTAGAAGCTAACAACGGCGGCAGACAGAATAATGCGCTGCTCGACGACCTCGCGTCGAAGGTGACGGCGCTCCGCGGGGTAACGGTCGATATCTATGATCAAGCCCGGGACCATACCGTTCTCAACCACAGCGTTGGTTCTATCCTCCCCTCCTCCCCCTCCTCCTCCACCATGCGAAATCGCTCGTTAACTATTGGTGGGACAGAACGAGGTGTTCTCTTCCTTCAACACGTCGATCAAGAACTCGGTCGGTCGCGTCAGGTTGATGGCACAGAGCGGAGGCAAGATGTCGACACTCCGGATGGCGGCGATGATAGTCGGTGCTGTAGTGGTGCTCTACGTGATTTGGGGTTGGCTGTTTGGTTAGGTTATGTTTGAGGTGGAAGTATGTGTGTATTCAATGAAGCGAGCAAAGGGGCGTTATGGGGTTTGGTGCTTGATATGCGGTTATTTTTTCATTCCGGTTTGGTGTTTTGTGATGGCGATGGCTTTTTAGAGCTGTTTTCTTCTTTCGTTTTGCTTGCGTTTAAGAAACCTAGCGATCCGAGTTTGCCGGGCGGAGGAGTTGTATCATCATAACCATCATCAGGACATGCGCGCGAATATAAGAACAAACATATATAGATATCCTTAGGCGCAGTGTAGCCCCCTTCCGCTCCCTTCATCCATCCGCCCATCCTACGTTTCCATACACCCCTCTACGAGTGCTCATGTGTAGGAAACAGTCCGACCTGCTGCCCAAGCCTGTAGCTCCCAATCTTGTCCCAATCGATCTTCTGCCTGGTGATTGGGAGTTGCCTCCTGAGACTCTTAAACGCACCCTCGCTCAAGAGCCCGAATGCGTCATTCAGCTTCTCTTGGTACTCCTTCTCCTTTTTCGCGATGGCTTTGACCACTTCTGTAGCACTTCCGCCGCCGGGGACTTCGACATCGACTGCGTGGGTGGTGAGCAATCGCACGTTGCCGTCCTCGTAATAATGGACGTCCACTTTCAGCTCTCCGGTTAGCGTGGACGTCGACCGATCAAAGTTGTAGATGCTCCGCCAGCGACCGTTCCAGTAGTTCGCCGGGCTGTATTTATTGCCGGTTATTACGAGCGCGATGGTCGTGTCGTTATTGGAGGGGTATACGCCGTAGGCGGGGAGGGAGGGATAGTGCTCTGAGACGTGAGGGGCGAGGGCTTTGAGGAGCGACTTGCTGCGAAAACGTCAGCTTTCTACCACCATCACACAGCTACCTCGTCCTCATTCTCGGAACGTACATCAAATCGGCATTCTTTGATTCAAGCACATAGCTTTGCACGTTTGACGCTTTCTGATTCCCACACGATTAGATTAGCTTGCCCGCACCCCTCCCCCCCCGCGACCACCACAACACCTCCTTCATCATCTCCTAGGAACGTCATACCTGCGAAACATGATCAAAAGCCCACGAACTGTTTACTTCCGTATCGTAGAACCTTCCATCCCCGAGATCATTAAACTCCGACACAATGACCTATGTGCCCCCCACCAATTCATCAGCAACCCTTTCATCCCCCGCAGCGGGCAAGGGACGACAAACCAATTTCCCCCCCCCAGCCCCGGGAAGCTTCGTGCTAATCAGCTGCTCCTTATTGTACGTCTCGACAGCAGGCGTAAGGTTGGTAGTGACGCTCGCGTCGTCGCCGATGAGTGATTTGACATCGCTGATTACGTCTTGAAGCTATTTCCTCCGCATCAGCAACAAGTTCCTTCAACTCTTCCCTCCCTCCCTCCTCCACTCATCCGAAAATAGAAGAAAAGGAGGTAGGTACCTCACCGGGTGGTGCATCGAGTATAAAGTTGGACACAGTCTTGATTGCGTCGGTTGACATCGTAAAAGGTGTACACGTGAACGGAGGATGGAGATGGATATCTTCGTGGATGTTTGGGAAAGCAAGGAGGGGCTAACCAGTGGGCAGCCAGGTGTTGAGATTATCTGATAAGATTACGAAATCGAGTGATTCCACGAGCATATATCCCTCTTTTTTTTCTTTTTTTTTGTTTATTCATACTCGCATGCGACCTATATAGATCATGGCGGCGCACATTTTACCCAGTTTTCCTGTCCGCAGTCCGCGCGGTGGCGGCACGTTGCAAGCTCCCCTTCGCCCTCCGCCCAGGCCATAAATATATCCCTCTTGTATACGACTAATCGATAGGCTGAAAATAAATGGCTGAGGCTCCCTTTTCCCGGGGTAGGGGAACCGATTGGCTGTTTGGCGGTGCTGCTGGCCAGCTCTGGCTGGAGATGACTTCCCGTCTCATGATCTTGTCGATTGCTGGAGTTGCCTACAAAAAGATATCGGCAACATGAATGGGCTGTTAGGGTGGTCTCCTTATTCAAAAACTAATGATGGGCGTGCGTCTTACTGTGAGGTTTTAGTAGTGACGCCTTGGGAATAGAACCCATCGGCACCCATGGCGTACGATTGCAATAATGGATTGGGTGCAGACTATCGTTACAGTAGATTTATCCTACACTGTCATAGCGGTACATACTAGTGCTTATACATATCGTTAAGTATCAAAAAATTCCATTACTATATATGCACCCATTTCTATAGCATCTACACCAGAAAATACTCAACCCTCTTCATACCGTTGTCGCTGCCGCAGTAGGCGGAGCATGTCTCCTTCCGGCCCCCCTAGAAGGGCGCGGACGTGGACGCGGACCCAACCCGGGCCCGGCATTTTCGCCTGGCGCTGGTGCAGACACAGACCCACTGCTACCTTCTCCACCATCGGCATCACCTCCTCTACTGCCTCCTGGTTTACCGCCTCTCCCCTTCCCCTTACCCCTCCCGCCACTACCACCACCACCGCCCCCTCTTCCACCTCTCCCGCCCCTCCTACCTCCAGGGGATTTTCTTTCCCTCTCTCTCCTCCGGGCCTCCTCCTCCCTTACCCGCCTGCTCTCTGCCTCCCACCACTGAAGGAACTCCTGTTCCTCCTGGATCTCCTGTAAACTCCGTTTCATTTGGTATTCCTTCAGCAAAACCTTTTGCGCCTCCTCCTGATCGATGATGTCTTGCAGACTGAGAGGAAGTAATTCCGACGGTTGGGGACAGTTGACTGGCGGGGAGGTGACTTGGGGCGGAGCGGAGGGAAAGTTCTGTACGGCTGGAGATTTGGGTGTTGGGGAAGTCATAGCTGCCTCTGGCTGTAGCGGAACAACGGAGGGGGGTGCAGCTGGGGTTGGCGGAGAAGAAGCGAGAACCTCCTTCAGTGGAACTCGAAGAGTTGACGTAGCAGGATTGATACTCCATGGCACCTTCTTATCTGGCGTTAAAGGTGGGGTAGATACGAGCGGACTTGTCATTTGCTGTTGTTGCTGTTGCTGTTGTTGTTGACGTCTCCGTTCCTTTTGGCTTAACTTCTGCGGCGTTTCAAGTTTGGGGGAAGCATTGAAAGAAGGCGGGGAAGCTGCGAGTTGGGCCGTGAGGGCTGACCGCCCAGATGCTGTAGCGGCGGCTTGCGACATGATCTCCTTCAAACCGAGCTTGTCGGACTTGACTGATGGAGGCGCTTGCCATGGGTCGACGGACCGACGCGGGGGCGGTGTCGGAAGCTCAAATGCGGGCGGTTGAGGGAAACTACGGGGCGACTGTTGAGACACCCCTCCCCATACAGGAGCCTTTCCTTTAACGTCTTTCACTGGATCATTGTTGGTGTCAATACCGGTGGATGTCTTAACAGGCGGCGAAGTGCGGGGGATCTCGTCATCATCCATTGAGAATATATCGTCGTGACCCTGCTGCACCGGTTTGGCTAACGAAGAAGCATGTACAGCTGTAGTCTTCAGAGTCTTCCGCTTAGGCTGTTGAGGGGACGGTGATGATGGCGAGAACTTCAATGAGCTCGAAAGTTGCTGTTCCTCACAAATGGCAGTGTAATGGGCAATCAGCGAAACCCGTTCCTTTTCAGAATCTTCTTTCATCGTTGGGTACTTCTCCAGAAGCCGTTGCTCTTGCCTACCAGCCCGGGAGTATGAAGACAGACGCTTTTGGTTCGCACGAACAGCGTCGTCGAGCTCGGCCATGAGATCTTCGCCTAGTTCATCTAAAAGGCTACGTTTCGTTAGCAGTAGCCACGAAATTGGGCGGTCGAAGGACATACTGGCTCTCAAGCATTGTCTCAAGGTTAGAACAGATGTACTGTAGACACTGTCGCTTAAAGCTCTTCTCCGAGCATGGTGCACAGGCTGAAAGCAGTCCCGCCGCGTTGCGAGTGTTGACATACCTGCCTATCACCTTTTGGCATATCTGAGATAGCCTCCCTAACATGAGTTCGTTGGCTGTAGCAAGTACGTCCAACAAGAAGTCGAGGTACTGATCAACATCACCGTCTTTCACGCCAGATTGAATACCATCGAAGCCCTCGACATCCCAATCGCAGTAAAGCCACGAGACTACCATATCCATGACTTTCCTCGGTACATGCTTCATATCGACATGTATTGGCTCCCCCTCCATTTGACGGCCCACGAGCCATCGGCCACCGGCTTCTCCGTACAGAGCATCGAAGAACGGACACCGCACTCGCATCAGAGCAGAATGCGTCGCTATAACCTCGCCATCCGCAGTGTCGATCATCATATCCGCCGTTTCGAAGAATGCAGGGTCTCCGTAAGCCAGCTGGAGATCCGTGTTCAGACACCGAGGGGGGGAGAGCATTCTCCCTACCGCGTTTTGTAGCGCTGCCAACCCAAGAGCACCAGCGACCTGTGACAGCTCTGTCCTCAAGGATCTGAAAAACTCCTGTTCCGCTTTGCTTGTACCGCGGCGATGCCAGAGATCGATGACCGTATCGACATAGAGATAGTAGACCAGATTGAGAACGGTCAAAAGCTCAACTTCGTGGAATACGAGCCTTAATTTCTCTGCCGATAGGGCGATCTCGCAGACACCGGGTACACTTCCAAAGCTTCCAGAAATGAGCTTGCGTAAAACGGGAGATCTCGACAAAAGAAGACTGTGGACTGGTATGTCAACAGGTTCGGCCTTGCTACACGAAACAGTCATGTCCCACTGATCCAAGCCTTCGCGCAGTTCGAGGTCGGCAAGATGTGACCGAAGCTCTTCTTCCACTGTCCCCTTCGCGAACCAGGCAATAGCTTTCAAGTACCCTCTTGGTTTCGGCTTGGGACCGTAACCCCACTCTTCGTCATCTTCATCCACCGGCTGTACATCCTCGACAACGTCGTCCTCTTCAAACAATCCGCCAAATGATAGCATCTGGTTGACATCATCCCAGAGTCCGGGTGGCTCCACCGAGAGCCGTGTCCGCATCAAATTGGAATCCCTACGGATAGCCGCGAACGTGCCAGTCGTATTACTCCTCACCGAGGTGATGCGAGTCAATCCAGGGACACGGTCAAACTTATATCTCTCAGCCTCCCCACCACTCTCCTTGATCTTGGCCCGTTTGACGCGGCTCCAAACGCTGCCGGACTGAGTGCAAATTATTATGTTGCCCTCAGCCCCAACGTCGACATCCCGCACAGCCATGTGTTTCTTCCTCAAGCTCCAGGCCCTCTGTGCCGTCCAAGAACCTTTGCCAAACCCTCGGGTAGTCTTCTCTCTCAATGCAGCATCCACGTCAAGGGTGAATACATCTCCCATCTGCGACAGAGCGCAAATCGTGTCTCCGCCTCCCGTGATCTTCATGATAGAATTGGAGCCAGTACCATATCGAGTGATGTTCTTTGCGCCGGCCGGTAAACCAACAAAGCGCTCCATAGGGAATGTGAGCCTGGAATAACCGTAACCTGCCAAGATCCAAACTTCCCTCCTCTTGAGCAAGATAACGGTAGCCTTGTCGACAGCGACGACGTCCATGATCTTGCCTCCGTTCAAGAATATAGCTGATACTTTGCGCGGCGTAGACTGGATTTCCAGGGTCTGAGCATCTGAAGAATCCAAGATACCCAACTGGCCGTCGTTCTTTCCGAAAGTGAACAGAGAATCTTCCGTGAAGAGAGCTGTATGTACTCGACTAGCTGCACATCCGATGACAAGCTCACGTTTGACAAGGCCGAAGACTTGACGAGGTGTCGATTGGATTGGCTCATCCATCGGAGATTTCTGTGGTAGAGCATAACCCAGCTGGCCACATTGATTCCTGCCCCAAGTGTAGACATCTCCGCCCACAAGAACCACAACAGTGTGGTCCTGCCCTAATGCTACTCTCTTCACCCTCTTCTTCGGGAGAAACGGAGGCGACAACGGGCGGAACGTGAACTGGACGTTTTGCTCTTCGCCGAAACCGAGGCGACCACCGCGGCCGAAACCACATATGAACAGGTTGGAATGGGGACCATCCGTGAGGATTGCAGTGTGGAATTTGGAAAGAACGACTTCTGAAATCCGGATGGGATTGAAAATCACGGTTGCATCTAACAGTTCTTCAGCTAGCTTGCCCTGGTTTCCTGGCCTGTTATGGTACCGTCGCTTTGCTTGTTCCAGCAAGAGATGTCTCGGCCGCTGCAGCGGAATCCGTTCCGGAAAAGAGCGGTCGTCCCCATCGATAAAACCCAGAGTCATGTTTTTGTTGGAACCCCAGGAAAACACTTCATCTCCCATCGCCATTGAATGGTTTCGGCTAGCTAAGGTTGCTTCATCCGTATCCGAACCTCTATCCGATCCATCGTCATCCTCGGGAGCGCCTCCTTCGGGAGTAATCTCAACCTCTTCAATAGTCGACTCAAACACATCGAACGGTGTATCTCCCGCATGATCTTTAGACTTGACCAGACTCCAGCTACTAGCGTTGGATAAGATGATCTCCCGCGCCACAGTGATGTTCCCATGATACAGTGCGCGATGCAAGCACGTCCACCCTGACTCTTGGTCCACCAACGTTGGGTCCGTGAGAGGGTGTGTCAGCAATGCCTTAACAAACGGCAGCCGATCCTGTTCCGTACACGCCAGATGCAAAACGCTCCTCCCCAAAGCGTCGAACTCCGCCAACATCTTCTTTGTAATCACAACATTTGCCGGTGGCGATCCCGGACGAGTCTTCGTTGGAATGGTACCGATAGATGAGGATTTATAGGATCCCGTAGGAGTCGTCAGCCCCGCTCTATGCGCGCGGTGCCCCACGGTATGAGAGTGGGGCTGTGAGCCCCGCAGTACGCGCTGAAAGCGCTCCGAGTCATTCTCGAGGTAGTACCGCCAAAGGTAGCTGCTCATAACACGAAAGAAGACCCTTGATCGCTCTCGGTCACCCTCTGAAGCGAGTGATGGAGCGATGAAGAATCGAGTGGATCGAAAGTAGGGGTTACAATCCAGTTGGCGACGGGACAAGAGAGCACTGCAAGGTCCGGGGAGGGCCGACAGGAATGTTTTGACTGGTGGAACGGGCGGAAGATTCGTGAGCGCGGTCGTGGGCTCAGAAATGAGAGTCCGATCGTTCGAGTGAAGTTAGTGCGTACAGACAGAAGCACAGAGTTGAAGAATCTGGTTCCGTGGGTGTCGTAGGGGTGATGTGGGAGGGCGCGGCGGGTTACAACACTTGGTACTTTCGAGACGCAAAAAGCCGACGGCTTTGCAGTTGTCAGAATGCCGTCCAAGCTCGGAAAATTGAGGGTATCAATCGCTAGCGGAGGACGACGGAGGTTCAGAGGACGTTGGAGATGAGCAATATAGAGTTCACGTTCGCGGTTGATTGGTGGGCGTTTTGACTCTAGCGGCATCAGCGATGATTGGCTCGGGGGAAGAGAACTACGGATTATTCCGTTACCCTTCGTCTCACGTGTTCATCCCTTATATGTACTTCCCTCTATGGAGGCCAATACCGATCCAACACCTTTATTCTACTCGATGGGTCTCTATTGCCAGCGACTGTGCCGGCCCAGCGCGAGTAGGGTCCATGATTCGACCAAAGACGCACTCTCCCGATGGCCCAGACTATTAAATGCACGTAGAAGCTTATAATTGAATTACATTACGGATGCAAAGAAAGACAACCAACCTACGTATCTGGATTCGGATTGGCCTCATGGTGACTCACATGTATCGGTCAGTTCCCTTCACCACTTGCCACTTCTGCGACGATGTCATAATCCGTTTCTGAGACTCGCGTAACCCTGTATGTACAGTAGGAATCCACTATGTACACGCGTTGCCCCACGTTGTTTCCGTGCCACTTCACGTCCTGTGGTCCTCTTCACAGACCTTCACATCCCGGCACTCACCCACTCATAGCACCTCGCGATGCCTCCCAAACCCAAACCCAAATCCAAATCGAAAACCCCCTCCACCACGAGAAAGAAACCGCCAAAGATTCAAACCCTGATCGCCGGCGTCAACTTCGGAGTTACTTCCGTCCGGCGACCTGTCACTTCCCCGTCGACGGCGACTCCGCGACAAGGAAAGCTTTCCGCGTTTGGCTTTGCAAAGAAGAAAGATGTTGCGGTGGCGAAGGAGGTTGAGGATAAGGAGGAAATGGTTGTACAGGAAACGCAGTTCGCTGGATTGACCCAGAGTCCTGGGTTCGAGTCTTCCGACTACGACGATGTGGATGAGATGGGAGCGGGACTGAAGCCGAGATTTAAACGCTTCGCCAAGAGGAGGGGAAGTCGGATGGAAGTGAGGAAGGAAGCTATGCCGCCGTTGACGAGAGGCACCACGCCGCCGCCACCACCGATTCACGTTGTCCGAGAAGCCCAGCTTGGAGTCGGTGGACGAGGGAAGAATCGGACCATCGAAACCCCGCCGATGGTGCGGAAACGGAAGGCCGCAATTGAAACACAAGACCACACGCCATCGCCGCCGGCGAGGCGGAGAAGGGACATTGCTCCCCCACCAATACCGCATGATAGGGACCTCATGCCGCCATTGCCGGTAACACCAAAACGCCCTGCGAGCAGAAAGTTCCCGGATGAGATACCGTGCTCGCAGAGTCCCGTGCTTAGCCCGCTTAAGACGCAGGTATCGCCAGGGAGGTTTAACACGCAGGTTTCTCCGGTGAAGGCCAAGATTGCAGGTGCTAGGACAGTGGTGAGGAGTAGTCAGTGGTATGAAAATGAGGATACTCAAGGCGCTCTCGACTCAGGAGAGGGTGAGGATTCGTCACCACTCTCGCCGTTGCCAGATACGACGCCTGGACCGTTGGCCTTTGACAAGCAGAAGCAGAAGCATAAGTCCTCTCCTCTTCCTCGTACGAGCACAACCTACACCAATTTCTCCCCCCAAATCCAAACCCCCGCCACGCCCCCACCGGTACTTCCGCGCGCACCGCCAGCCACTCGAACACCATCCGGCATCGTGCACGAAACACCACCGCACCATCTGGCTCCTCAGCGATCCGCGGGAAGAAGAAAGGCGACTTCTTCCGATACCAGCCCGCTCTCATCCCAGGCGTTCTTTTCACAGACTCAGTCACAAACCCAGGGTCCGCATCGAGATCCGTTCCGTTCGCCGGTAAAAGCAAGGTCACCAACAAAAACAGCTACGACGCGCTTCTCCACCGCGGGAGAGACACCCTCTCTACTCATGTCCAACCCGGTGAAACACCACACCCCTCCTCCTCCTAATCAAGATGTAGAAGACGAAGACTTCGACTTAGACCTAGTCGAGGACTCACAACCAATACGTTACCCCGCTACTGCCTCTCTTACCGCCTCCCTGCACTCGTCCGCCCATTCCGAAGAGGAAGATGAAGACGAAGATCTCCTGCAATCATTTCACCCCGTGCGGACCCAGCAGTTCTCGGAGAGCATGTATGTGCGCAAGTTCAACGAAGAAGAGTCAGAGCGGCGTGAGGCGAGGAAGGATAGAGAGATGGAAGACATCACTACCAGCCAGCTACTCCCCGATACCTTGATGGAGACGTTTCCGCTGCCAAGCAGTTGGGTGGGCGAAACCCAATAGTGTTGGCGGTGGTGGGTCTGGTGAGATGCGCGGACAGGAGCCAGGAGTGTAGTTGTAGGTTTGTTTCTCTTTAGGCGTCAATTAGTAATATGTATTATTTTGTTTGTTGTTTTGTTGTTTTGTCATTATTCGCGTGCGACCTTTCTAGATCATGGCGATGATAATTTGTATTATGGAATTGTTACTGACTGGAACAGTTTCTTTTCTTGCATGGGATTGGGTCCGAAAGATTTAGCATGGTGTTTCTTTTCTCTTCGAGCGAACGGAACACACTCTACATAGAGCGGGGGGGCGTATAATAGAATATTGAAATCAGTATGTATAATAGAATACTAATAGGACCAGGGAAAATAAAATACAGTGGGATGATCGCCCAATAACTATGTACCAATCCCCATCAGTCTTAATGATACGCTACCGTGACCACAACACATAACTATCCAACCTTCGAACGATACAAACGTCGGTGACCTGTATACGTTATGCACACTATCCCAGGGGCGAGAAGTAGACGTGATAGCAGAAACAATATCAGTAAACATCGCGGCAGTAGCAATAAGATGAGAGCTCAATAGTCGAGAAAAGTTAAGTAGATTAGAAGCGGAATTGGACCGGGAAGGACATAAGATTTCCACCGCCAACGATTACAGCTCCCAGATCCAACAACAAACCGAACCAGCCAGCCAACCGAACAGAACTGAACATCACAGCAACAGAGCACAAAGCCTCATAGGAAAAAAAAACATTGAGAGCAGAAACGGACCTCATAGGAAAGAAGAAAAAAGATCAAAAGCAAGGACGAACAGAAACAGAACCCATCAATTTCGCCCTTCTAACCGTGGTTTCCCAGATTTTCCAGCTAACAACCATCCCCATGCGCGACCCTACCCACATGACAGAAAATGTTACACAAGAAGAAAAAAGGCAAAAATGATACTGTATGACCCGGTTATGAAAGATGGAATGCACCCTGTCCCTCTTTGACCGCCACCCTCATTCGTTCCCTCAAAATTTCGAGCGTGGTGTAGTCAGGAAGCTTCAAGTAGTTCACGCACGTCATGACACTAGGGAGGTAGTCATCAGAGGTGTATGGAGGGTCACTAGCCTTGCAAACCACGGTTAGTAGAGGCGTCAAGCGCTTGAAACCTGCACCAAGTTAGCACTTGAACCACCAGACCGAGTGACAGAACATACCACCGATAGGAAGTTTCGGACTACCAGTGACGAACTGGAGGAACTCGCGGCGCTCGGACGTATTGTACTCGCTCATGACCTGTAGTAGGTTGCGAACCGTCTTGCTATCCATATTGAAACCGTGGTCCGCCTTCATCGAGTCCATCAAAGCTATATGGCATATTAGTATTCCATCCGAATGCATGAGAGGACCATTACTCACTCTCTAGAGACCAGTCCTCGTCAACTTGTCCGAATAGGTTGACGAGCTCGTCAGGAGTAAACGACCTCAACGCGTTGTACGGGAAAACTTGGGAGAATCCAGCACGGAACGCTTCAACTTGTTTTTGAACACCACTTCCGAGGGTCATGCCAATCACCTTGTCGATGTACTCGGCAACATTGTGAACGGTAACCTTAACATCCGCACCGTTCGGTACCAGCTCGATTTCGTCGTAGCCAGGCAGTGTAAAGTAGATTTCGAGATCCTCAACCCGCGAACCATCGACGGTAATTTCCTTAAGACGCTCCTGCTTGCCCCGAACCGTGAGAACGGTGTTCTCGTCGATCGTCTTCTTGGCCATGGCAAACTTTCGGAGGATCTGCAAAGATGAAGCGAGATCCTTGTCAACGGTCTTGACAGCTCCTAGGGAAGGCGGAACTGCTGAGTCGCAGTTTGCTCCAGTACGGAAGAACGTGGGGTTGAAGAAGATGTCGACGATACGAGAGTCCAACATGGAACGCGCCACAAACTTGCCCATGATCTTGAACAGATGCAACACCTTCTTTCCGTTGTCCGAATTGGCCATTTTTTCATCCATCGGCGCTGGGAACAGGCCCTGGTGTCCAAACGCATACTCGCTGTCGTTCTGAGAGTCGTTTTCACGCCACAGCTTAAGCTTCTTGCTAACGAATGCCCTAGAAACGCTAGAATAGAACTCAAGTGTCGGTCCGAGTCCGGTCCCCACCTCCTCGAAGTACTCAACCTCCAAAACGCTCGGGGATGCGCCATAAATTTCCATGACCTTAATCGCGGACTCGAGTATGCGCTCCCTCGAGATCCTCACCTTCTGGCGTTGCAGCCTTCCGAGGAAAGGCCGGTTGTCGTCGCGGTGACGATCCTGGCGAGAATCCCCGGTTTGCTGCGAACTCTGCCATCTCGCCATGGAACGAGAATATCCAAACGACGTTGATTGCAGGTACAGGTGACGAGTCTCGAAGGGAAAGAGGAAGGGATAGAAGCGGGACAAGTCCTCGGACCATGTGGGAAGACAAGCACTTGCAACGATCAAGGGTTCCTCAAGTTGGCGATTAAGCTTTGCGGTCAATTTCGTGTTGACAAACTGGGTAAGCGGCTGTGGCTGCGGCTTGTGAACATCAGTGTCTTGGAAGACATCGTCGATGTTTGCGTTGAGCGCGTGCAGAACGCTGAGCAACTGCATGATTGATGAGGTAATCTTGTTCTTGTCTAACGAAGCTGGAATAGCTGTGGACTGCGTCTGGGAGTTATCGGGGACAGGCGACAACGGTCCATCAGGTGGGGCTGCTCCAGGCACTCTACGGAACGTGATGGGATGAACTGCCGACCAGATGTTTCTGTAAGACGGTTCCTCTGTACCGGCAGTCCGATCCAACTGCACCGCCTTGTAGATGGTCATATCATTAGAGATCGTGTGTCCATTGATGGTGAATTCGATATGCCAGTCATTGACAGATGCATAAACGTTCTTGGTCACCCTCGGGGATGTTGTGGAAGACCTGGATGCTGGGGTAGTAGTAGTAGCGCCAGAAGGTGTGGCCACACGGGTTCCGTTCTCTTTGCGAGCAGTCACCTTCCCACCGGCAACTTCGACATTAACAGCGCCGCTTTCTGGTTCAGGCTCATCCTCCATTTCTCGATCAAGATCATCAAGCACAGCATCCATATCGCCCATCTCCTCGTCCTCGTCCTCTTCGTCTGGGATGGGACGTTCGTCCATACATTCCAACCGTTCCTGGGAGCGGGTAACGGACGGCTTCGGCGGTGCTGAGGTAGATGGCGCCGGCGCGGAGCCTGAGGAGGGTTTTCCGGTGCTGCGGCGTTTCGTGGGCTTCGCAGTCGGAGTTGTCGTAGACGATGAAGATGCGCCCCCGGCGGGAGGAGCAGGCGCAAGCAATCCAGATGCTCCCGGATGTGGCAACCCAGCAGCAGCAGCAAACGCCGCCAATGCACCCGACAGTCCGCCAGTCCGATCACGACGAGGACGAGGCCTCTCGGAAATGTAAATGCGGGGCTTCAGGTAATCGTCAAGAGCCTTAAAGGTAGCAATGGCGTGAATTGACACCATGATGTTCCTGTAAGACTTGGGGATATCTGATCCTTCCTCGGCGATAAGCTTCAGACGGAGTTGTTTGGCGAGCATCGAGGCACTGCTCCGACTGCCTTCGTAATTCTGGTGGACAGTAACGACTTCGAAGTGCTCCGAACGACTGAGCAAGTCCTGTAACTTTTTGACGAGTACGCTGAATGGCGAATCATCTCCCTCCTTCCGCATGAAGACTTCCAAGAACGAACGGCGGGTTACAGCATCATCCATATCTTTCCATTTGTCAGCACACCTTCCCTCCTTCAAAACAAGACATCACATACCAGGTGTGCTCTCCAAAACAGAAAGCAAGGCCTCAACTATGCCAGAGTTCATCAGTTCAAAGCTGGAGATGGACTTGAGAGCATCCGAACTGAAGAAGCCAGCCAGCTGCTCAAACAATTTGGCGGGTTGTTTCTCCGACTTCAAGCCTTCGGAAAGGGTGGTCAATGACCTCATGATATCATTTGCCCTAGACTTCATAGCTGTCGCCTCTTCCTTTTCATGAACTTCCATAAACTTCTTGGCCTGAAGAGTGAGTGAGCTATCCATCGCGATGACCAATTCCGAGACATCTGATGGCTCATGTCTTGACGACGACGATGATCCGGAACTAACAGGAGAAGATCCCATGTGATCATCATCCCCCGATTCATCTGATGGGTCTTCCGCAAGGCTGACGCGGACGGATTTGGGCGACTTCGTTGCCAGCTTCTCAATCTCAGAAATTACACCTTCCCTGTAGAAATGGTAGCGGTACACATCCGGCACACGGCACAACAGCAGTTCAGCCGCATCCATCGCACTCAGGACCAGGGTCGGGTGGTCTTGCTGATGGAGAATAGTAGCCAGATGAGACGCAAACTGAATACCGGAGAGTGCATCTTTCAAGATATCTGTATCCATGTTCGAAATCATCTTCAACTGAGCGGTGAGAACTTTCTGTCGGACATTGAGGTTTACGGTGCTGGTATATGCATCTGTCAAAGTGGGAAGCAGGATCCCAGCGAACCGTTTCAATGCAGGCTTGTTCTCCTTAAGAAGACGCCGGCGCAGGTCATCTGGGGTCTCCTTCTCCTCAATCTTGGTGGTCGACGAGCGCCTCCGACGAGCTTTTGGCGAGACTGGCTCAGCTACTTCATTAGATCACAAATCTTTAGATAAGGGTGACGTGGACTTACTCTTAACGTTAGGTAGGAGCTCACAAATCACGTTCAACGTCTCAAAGATTTGCTCGCGAGGCTTGTGAATCAGCGCCTGCATAGTCATGACCGAATCGGTCTTGAGATGCGGGTTGTCGCCCTCTGGTGGAGATATGCCCGTTAAGATCTGATACAGAGTGTCCACAATGTTCATCCTGAGAAGTTCCACGGCAAGCGTGGGACTGGCCTTTGCAGTAATGGACAACACCCGCAAAAACTGCGTGTGAATGTGTGTACCGACAATGTTGGTGGTGCCAGGCAAAAGAAGCTGCAAAATGGCTTTGAGCAGATCCTCCGACATCAACTGCTCGAGTTTTTCGGGTTGGTGACGGAAACTCTCGGCGATGCGCGCAACACACTGGCAGCCTTGCTCGACAACCTTCTGATCGCTGCTCTTCAGGACGTTGCGCAATGTCTCCATCACATCCCGGACCGTCGTAAAACAATCCTCAGGGATACTGCGGCAACAGTTGGCGGCAGTCGTTACGGCAGTCCGCTGAACGTTTGTAGCAAAAAAATCCAAGTAAGTCAGGCACGCAGTGAGACCACCTTCACGGACGATCGAAGTCGGATACTCCACCGATATCTTCTCCAAAGTCTATTGGACCCGTTAGCACATGGGCACCCAACGTCCGGAATGCAGAACTCACGCTCAGAGCTTGCTCTGCGAGATCAATGTACTGGATCTCCATCAACTTGGCGCACAAAACGGGCACAGCGCCTCCATACACCACGTTTGCCGTTGCGGCGGGCAATGCTTCCATCAAGTTTGCGATACAACGACATGCGAGAAGCATCATCTCCGGATTCTCTCCATAGGGGCCTTGATCCTGCATCAAGCTAACTAGCTCTTTCACAAACTGGTCGGGAGAGAAATGTCCAGACAAGTTGTCCTCGGTGGATACTAGCAACAGCTCTGCCAAGCTTTGAAGAGCGATCAGTTGTGCCGAGGGGTCATCCTTCTGTCGCAAATTCTCAAGAATGTCCCGGAGACGTGAAGAGATTCCAGATACGAGTCCCGAAAGAGCACGTAGCGTACTAGAGAGATTGGTGCCACTTCCGCCCAGGTAGCTGCCATCGAATACATCGTCGTCATCTTCATCCTCGTCGTCATCATCCCTGTCGTAGTCTTCCTCTCCATATCTCTCGTCATCATCCCCTTCCTCATCCTCTCCAGAGCGATCGGCCATATCCTCGTCGTGATCTAGGTCATCCAGTCCGTGATGTGGATTAGCTTCTCCCATAACCACATCGTTATCGACAGTTGGGGCTGGAGCTGAAATCGGTGCCGGGGGTGGAGGTGGCGGCTGAGTTGGCTTCTTTGTCCGGCTTGAGGATATCGACTTCGAAGGGTCTGCGAGTAAGGATGTAATTAGCCAAAAGCCCAAAAGGAAGGATACCAAGCGAGGGAAATAGAGATGGAGAACTAACCTGATGTTGGTTTCTGGTTCTGGTTGCCTTTACGCCTCGAGGAAGCACTCTGACGCTGCGGTGGTTGATTTGGATCGTTCATTCTAGACGCCAACATTTCAGCATCCCGTCCATAGATAAACGAAACGTGAAGGGGAAGGGGAAGGGGGCGAAATTGCAATACCCTTGGTCAGCCATCTCGGGTTTCTTCTCCTTATGACGTCTCTGCTGCTGAGACTTTGCTGGTGACTTCTGCGCGGTCGACTTTGAGCGCTTCTTGGGAGGTGACTGTGCTGGACCCGCAGAAGCTGTAGGAGATGGTGGACTGGCCTTCGCTTTTCGTTTACGAAGGTTTCTCGTGGTAGTGGAAGAGGATTCGGCTGCAGCAGGAGGGTTTGGTGGGGAGGTGTTTTGGGCCGGGGCGGGTAAAGCTGCACCGCTTATGTCACTCGCCGTGGAACGGGTGACTCTGCGAGTGGGCATGAATAAATGAACGCTTGAAACTGCGGAAAGCTGAGTGTGGTGCGTGCGTAGGTAGGCTAGGTGTGCGGTGTGTGGAACAGGACAAATGACGAGAAGAAATAGTAGATAACTACCTCAATGTCGGACGGAGGCGTGGAGAAGATCCCGTTGCCGAATGTGCTGGAGATCTCTGGTCTGGGTTACCCGTGGATGATGCAGACGATGCTTCCGATTGACGTGTTGCTCTAGGCTCCATGCGAAGCCGCCATCAAGCAGAAAGGGTATTGATGCGAGGATGTCCAGCGAGCGACTCTTCAGAAAGAGACGTGGCGATAAGGAGACTCTTGCGAGTCAAAGCTGTCTGTTGGGTTGGGTTGGGGGGGTTGGGTGTGGTGGGAGGTTGTGGATGAGTGGGGGGTGTCAGGTAGGAAGTAGGCGAGGCGAAGGATCTTCCGAGGAGCAGAAGATGGTGAGAAGGAGCTAGCGAGTGTTTGGAACTTGAAGTGGCGGTTAGGGCACGAGAGGGTAAGGTAGAAGTGTGAGCACGATTCTAGATGCGGTTGGAGGTTGTTAGCAGCAGGTGGTGGAGGTAGTTTGTGGTGGCGGTGGAGGTGGTTGTCGGTGATGTGGAGGAGGGCGGATGGAGGATGGATGATACTTACCTAGTTAGGCGCAGGTGCCGGCGTGTGCAACTTCCCAGACAACCCTGGGCTGGATTAGGTGAAGTGATGTGATGATGAGAGCACAGGACTTAAAAATGCGACACTAGTGCAGATAGAAATACATTACGGTCCAGACAGAGCGTGATTAAGGGCAAAGGAAACAAAGGCATGTGAACGAGCCATGACAGCAAGCAAGCAACACCGACTCTGCTGCTTTCCGTGGAGATCGGCTCTGATTGATCACTCCGGCAAAAACCAACCGCCACACCACTGCAGTCTCCTCCTCAAAGCCTATGTGTATGACGATGGATCCTTTGACCCTGTGGACTACTTTCTCAGGTATGTTACAGGCGGCCCCCACACGTCCCAGCAACGGTTAACAGGCTTGAGCCGCAAAGATTACGTGACACCTTCTCTTCGCGCAAATCGCGTCAGATCGGAAAGCTGTAGCACGGGCAAGTTATCGCAGCCAGACATGTATGTATATCACGCGTACGATACTTCCCGAGGATATCGGAAGCGATCCACATGTCATCACTCGGCTAGATCGCCGATCTCTGACAGAGGTTTGTTTTCCCTGCCAGAGCCCGTGGAAAAGTCTTGACGGGGAGAGCCCATTCAGCTCTTTCACGAACAAACACCTCGCCGGCGGTTAGACAATCCACCGTCGAGAAACTGGCCAGCGAATAGGCGTCGGCCTCAACAAACTAGACCCACTAGTGCGGCGATGCCGAAGGATCCATGGCGAATGGGCTGAAGTGCACACATCTAACGAATGGCGAATTTCCGGCGTCTCAACGGCAAGACTGCCGAAAGCTCCCCTAGAACACCGTGGCTTCCCCGCTGAACCAAGGATGGTCCTCACTGTGTCGGTAAATAGTGAAGGCGGCCGCCCTTCGCTAGCCCTTAGTTGACCGTGGCGGTAAATGGACCTACTAGCACTGCCATAAGCATGTCCTTCATTCCATTCAAAGTTTGGGAAATCTCTGCTCATGACTTGGGCCGAGCAGAGAATATGCTTATTTGTTCGAACCGTCGAGTGCTTCCCGCAGCCTTGTCGGGGGGCCACCAACCGGCGGAGCTTCAATGTGAAGCCTATCGTAAAGCCGGCACCGCAGTGAAGCCACCTTATGGCTGGGGGGTGCATATAACAGGTAGGTAGGTGTGTAGCCACTGGGATCAAAATCCCTCGCCTCGGCTCCTCGACGAGTGAACCATACTGTTGCCTCCATATCCGTAGAATAAGGCGATCACGACGGTACGAGAGACATGTCAAGCAAGAGAGGAGAAACCTAGCCATGTCGTGTTCTGTCTCCTAGTTTCGGGCACTCCGGCAGCATCTGTTCCTGACAATGAATCCGCATGTCAGGGTTTCCTGAAAGTTCGTACCAAATTCATCCGCCGACGAGTGATTTTCAATGACTAATCATGTGGATTACCGTGTTGACCCATTACGGCTGGATTGCCCCATGTTCATAAGACGTAAGCGATCGAGCCAGAGATGGTAATCAATCCTCGGAAAGATATTCACTTTTCACCAAGTAGAATGTGATTGTTAGGATTCAATGGAACAACCAAGCAACCCTTCCCCGAGCTCCTGAATATAATGAAGAATAGAATACAGAGGAGTGTATCGTATGTGACCTCGCCGCTGGAGAACAACCCATTCAGTCATCGCTCCTCTTGACACCGAAAAGGACTTATGGATTCCTCTCCAGGGGCGGGATATTCGAAAATGTGGGCTCTTGAAAGAATCCCAACGTGCTTTGGACGGTGTCCAGAGAAATCGCTTTGTCTACCATGTTCTGGTTGTTAATGGCTCCAAAGACCTGACTCTTCCACATAAACTTGGCCACCGATAAAACACTACCAATCAGGCCGCCTGAGCAAAGGAGGAGGGACCGGTAAGGGAATAGGGAGTCAGTAGCCTCAGATTCCCGATCCGCAATAGAAAATCCCGAGCCAGGGAGAGAACACACTATACAGACGGCTACTAGGCTGACTCCGACGAAAACTAAGAGCACGAGTGCGCTGAATTGGACGTGAGTGTAGTCTTTGGTGAAGCCGAATTTGCCTTGGCTAGGACGACCTGGTATTGGTAGTTGGCTCTGCGCTCTTCGGCTGCGAGGTACATTGTCATGAAGGAGAACAAGCTAGTCAAGGCTTTAGGTGATACCTACCTAGAATTCGTAGTCTAAAGCGAGCAGCGAAGGAACCGCATGGATTTGGTTATCATGATTGCAGCGGAAATTTCCTTCCACCACTTTGCCATGTTCGACCTAACTGCTGCCACGTGAGCTTTACGGCGGCTTGGTCTCGAGTGGTGGTGGCGATGGTGCGGTGGATTCAAGGAACAAGAATGAGGAATTTCTTTGTTCTTCCTACCTCGTACTTCCCTTCTTTCTTCGAAATGTATGGAATTGTTGACTATATATATTGTAAAACTGCATGGTTGCTAATTTGAGATGGATCACAGCATATCACACCGCTTGAACATGGTAACGTCGTTTTCCAGGGTAGACTGTGGTGCAACCGTGCCTCAGGCCTCGAGGCAAGGAAGCATATCTTAACCATCTAGCGGAGAAGGCCGGGGGTTGCAATCGAACTCTGCTGGTGTCCTGCCCACAAGGGGGTGCCGGGGAATGAATGGGCGAAGCTGCCAGCGGACGAGCCAGACGCTCACGGCGTGGAACACCTCCGGCCTGGGCGGTACGGCGAACAGCCAGGGCAAGGACGGCAAACCCTCAGGCCACTGGCGCACTCGAAACGCTCGATCACAGAGGTCAAGTGCTGCCCGCACTGGAAACGCTAGTAGAAAATCCTATGGGCAGAGGTGCAAAGGGAGACAGGGAGAGGTAAGGACTAGTTTAAGATAAGGGTTTTCTTCGCCGACGGTCGGTATGGCTAGGCGGTCTTGGGCTTCCTCGCCACCGCGGGTGTGGGGGAGCTGGAGCCGGGCTGGCTGGGGGGGGACGCCCGGAGTGGGGCATCAGAGTGGGAACTCCTGGAGCGGGATGAAAGGGAAGAGGAGTAGGGAGTCGCCCTTTGATTGGGCTTTTCTTTTGTAATTTCTTTGGCGCGCTCTATCTTTCTCGAGACAGGCCAGGGCGGAGGGCAAAGGAAAGCTGCAACGAGTCGAAGGGACAGTGGACGGAAACGGGCTGTGCGTATCGCCATGATCTAGCTGGGTTGCACACGATTGATGACAAAACAAACAACCGTACCTCACTTCTCACGAACCACTGCTTTCTACATTTATCTCGCCCACGGCCTTCACACAGAAGCGCAATTGTGATTCTAAAGCTCAATATCACATACGAGACACCCATTGTACAGTCGTTCCGAAGAGATCCTTCACCGCCACCCGCTCTCAGCCTGCAGGGGTGACCACTCCAGGTCGGACCACAGTTTCCCTCCTTTGTCCTCGGCCTGCCGCCCAACCAACCCACAGATGACGCATGGTATCTGTGGAGGTTTTTGGGTGCTTTCCGGAGTGATTTCCCTTCACCCATTACTATGTCAGTACTGGCTATCGAAAAGGCGCTCGGGGATCAGGGGACAGGCTCAACAACCAAGTGCGCATCCTGCGGGAAGATCAAGGCCGCAGACCCTCATATCCAATGTCCATCCTCACAACAAAAACACTCCGTGGCTCCCAACGCTTACTCCCACTCGCCCATGGCGCGGATTTTAAGCGGCAAACCTGGAGATCCAAGCATCTGGGCGCCGGAAAAGCTGCCTAAAGTACTGGCCTGGTGCATCAGTGAAAGTGCGGGAAGAAGGATCCACTGCATACTCGTCCGCACTTAAACCAGTCAATCAGCGTCCACACCACACCCACACCTTGTTCTAGCTAGCAGCAACGGATAAAGTATAGTAGGGAAAGGGAATCCTATTTACGGAATACGAGAAGCGGAATGCCATCGGCGAAAGAAAGCGACTTTCGACACCTGACACACCAATTTAAGAATCATACAATCTCACACCAATTGATCTCTCGGCCGCTGCAGCGATGGACGATATTCTCCTGAAGAACCACCTCTGCAGCCAATTAGAAACACGACAGCCATGTCTTTCAACCCAGGTTTTGGTTCTATGGTGAAGTTCCATTAAGTCACCGGTTGGTGGGATGGTGCCGAACGAGTGCAACCCCATGAGTTCATATCGGAGGCAATTTCCTTTTATGGTTATGTCTCAACTTTCACGATCTTTCACGGTGTTCTTAAAGAGCCAGCAGCTAGGAGACGAAAAAACGCCGGGTCGGCTTCCTACATAAGCTTGTATCCTGCATGCAGCCACGCGTACCAGAAGATTGACGAGAATATGGACCCTGGCGAAGAAAAGGCTCGATAGAGGTGCACCAAAGCACGAACAGAAATAACCAATCGCCTATCGCCAATCTGCTGCACTCCAATAGATCGGATTCCACGATGCCGTCATGCATAAAGCTTCGCTCAACCTACAATAATCATCGGAGGAAGAGGAAAAGCGGAACAGAAACATTGGAAACATGGGCAAGACAAATTCACCAGTCATGAAAACTGAGATCTTGGCCGAACATACGGATAATTTACGACATCCACGGTGATGAGCGAGAAAAAAAAAGAAAAGAAAAAGAAAGTGATCTTGAAGGCCTAGATCCTGCAGACATGTATCGAATGCCTCCCTCGAGCTCAAAGACCCGAACCTCTCTTGCCATCTCAAGTTAAAGTTACAAACTTTCACCACTGCCACCAAAGTCGCAACCAGTCCAGCAAACGGGCAGAGCCCGCACTTGCGCGGAGTGGTAGGCACGTCCCTCGGATGTACAGATTCTCAGCGAGTTCTAGACTGAAAACTTTAGGAAGATCAGCAAGTCGAGGTTGCTTTTGAGTACCTACTTCGTCGGTATCGGAGCTCACATCCCCCAAAAAGAAAAAGAAAATGGAAGCGCAAAGAATGCGGCAGATACATATAGAGGAGGCGTCGGTTAGTCGAACATATTCATTTTTTTGGGCGCCAAGATTCCGCTAGCACACTAGCGTACACTATGATATCAAGTATATGTATGTATGCGCTGGCCAAGCGTTTTGTCGCACAACAAAATCCATCGTTCCTCTGCCAGTTTTCAACTGATTGATCAAGTACGGTCACAATATGGTCCTCAAGCTCTGGGGAATCCAGCAGCAGCGCTTCTGGGCACGGTGGGGACGGTGTCGCTCCACGGTCTGTAGAGTGCTCAGAAAGGAGGTCTCAAAGTGTGATGATATTCTTATGATCTCTAAGACTCAATTATCGCAAAGAACGCTCCGCTTCGGGCCGGACGTGCAACCCCCCAGACTAGTCTGCGCCGCCGCGTCATGCTGCTTTACTGATAAGTGGTGGTGGCGGATATACGTACTTATATGTACCGAGAATTCCCCAGCTTGCTTGCTCCCTTCCTTCGTTTACGAGAGCTTCTAGAAGCCCCATGCTACCGACGTCGACTAGCGAGATGGATGTCGCTGTGCAGGGAAATCAAATTAATGATAGATGTGTGCGAAGGTGTCAACACGTGCGAAGTGTTTTTTTCTATGTGGCCACCTCTGGTGGGTCGGGAAGGCAGGTCCCGTGTAACCCACACGCACAAAACCCGCCACAGGTGATTGGTTGGTGTGGACGTCAACCCATGCCCGCAAGCCTGCCAGCCGATCCCCGCCGACCTCTACATATGTGCTCTACTCCACTTTATTTCTTTGCCGATCGCTCCCACTCCCGTCTTTAGGGTGGTATGTAGGGACGGGCGCTTGTGCTGTGGGCTAGATGTCATGCAAAAATACCGTTGTTCGAGTATGGGGAACCCGCCTCCGGCCGATAACGGGGATAGGAGTTTTGTCTGGATTGAAAGATAGGTGCGCTATACACACCCCTGATGGACTCTCCTAGGCTACTTGCTAACAACGTATGTGGGCAAGTGTGTTCGTTCGAATTGCTCTCCGCCCTAACCAACCGACAGCGCATAACAAACGCCAACCAGTCGACGATTGCCATTCATGAGGAAGGATACCTGAGTACATATACCAACACAACAGAAGGGAAGATGCTGAGGGAGAAAATGAAACACGCATAAGCCGTCAGCAGCCATGACTACCCGTGCAAGAACGGAGGGACCGCCGAATGCGCTGGGTGAAGATGTCGGGGGGAAAAACGACGGAATACTATGCTCCGTAGATATTTATGCTTCAAGATGAACCAACATTGATTGCCCGAAACCATGACTTTCAACGCAGAGCGCATGTCTCATCTCCAGCCGACACCCACTCGTCCCCCTACCCAGTCAATAATCTCCCAGTTCACGGCCTTCCCCTTCCCCCCACGGTGAACTATGGAGATGGAACCTGTCTCGTCTCACCCCCGCTCCACTCCACTGTACAGTATGTATGTATGTATGGTCGGTACCGGGGAGCCGGGGGGAGACGAATGTCAGCTATGGCGCGCAGCCGGTCATCCCCTATCCTCCACCTACATACTGCTGGAGGAGATATGTACTCCCCAACAGCCACGACACACTGTAGGTAGGTACAGTACATACCTGATATGCGTGTAATCATCTCTCTCACCGCCATACAAATGTACGCACGTACGTGTATAGGCAGTCGGCCATGAACCGCTGAAGTCCGGCGCCGGAGCAAAACTGCAAATCCACTCATACCCATCCGTCCACTCTCCTCTCGCCCGTATGTAAAGCCATACACGGACCTTCCGCATACTTGCCGTAGACACGCTTCCGCTCTCTGGCCACTATTCCAGCCAGCCAGCCAGCCAGCCAGCCAGCGGAAAAATTTAAATTACTTCAACTCCCCGCGGAAGGCAGAAAGTGAGAAACTATAGATGGCGTATGCACGTACACGCATAGGTACACGCATGTAGAGTATGTGTGTAGATGCCGGGAGGATGAGACGGAAGAAAAGAAAAAAAGAGAGAAGTCCAGACCTGCGGATGGGCCAAGCGCCAGCGTATCCCTCCTTCCGTAACAACGATACCCTCCTCGTCTCCGTCTTGCTCCCCCTCCCGCCAATTCGCCGAATGAACATCTCCCCTATGTATGTACATATCCCCTGCAAAAATAGGCCTGAGGTAATCTATGTCTTGCTCCAGTAGGGTCCACACTGCAGCACCGGTCCATGGCGATCCGAACAATTGACCCCTGCTCGGTTCGTAAGATTTCTTCAGGAGGCGGCAGCAGGGGTAGCTAGCTACCTGAACCCAACCTTCCATGCAAAGAAAATTGCTAGCTAGAGCTACCTGCATACCTACCCATAGCTTAGCTAGATAGAGCTCTGGAAGAGAGGCAAAATATCACAGAAACGGGGCAAAGCTGGAGGAACATATGTAAAATGTAAAACTGAATGTGAACCTTGTCCGCTGGTATTATTCGCCCGGTCGTGATGTACAATGTGCTATGGAGTCTAAAGTGTAGGAGGACGCGCAGAAAGAAACGGGAAAAAGAATAGGAAACAGGGAAGAAAAAACAGCCATTCCCGAAACCGTGCCCCGAAAAAGAAAAGAAGAAAAAGAACAACTATCCGGAATCCACGCTTTTTTTGTGACCATACAAATCAAACATGAAAACCCCTTCTACCCAACCTGAACTCCTGTTTTTTGGTTCAAACGATTACCAAGTGCAGTAACCACCCTGAGAGCGTCAGTACGAGAGTATACGAGATTTCAAAGAGAATCAACTTACATCGATGACGACATCAGATCCGGTAACGTATGTCGAAGCATCTGAGGCAAGGAACACCGCTAGATTGTTCAACTCGTCCACATTTCCAAGACGACCCATGGGAGTCCTCTCCACCCAGAGTTTCTTCTGGGCCTCGAGAGCCGGGACGCGGTTCAAGGCGGTGTCCATATAACCAGGGGAGATGGTGTTGACGCGAATGTTGTATCTAGCCCACTCGGCGGCCAGAGACTTCGACAACATAATCACCCCAGCCTTAGAAGAGTTGTAGCAGCTCTGTTGCTGGGGCCAGTTGACGATGTGACCGGACATGGAAGCGATGAAGACCATTGTGCCGGGGGAGTTTGCCTTGATCATTGCATTTCCTACTGCCTGAGCGCAGACGAAGGTTCCAGTGAGGTTGATGTCAATGAGACGCCGGAACATCTCGATGTCGTAGCCCTCAGCAGGGATGTTCGAGCTACACCAATGTCAGTAAATCCCAATAAGACCGAGTAATAGAAAAACAGTGGCTTACTCCGCGATGCCGGCCGAGGCAACCAAGATGTCGATCTTGCCGAACTCGTTGATGGTCTGCAAAAGTCAGTATGATGAACAACGGTCACAAGGATTATCAACCTACAGCATCAACAGCAGCTTGAACGGAGTCCCGCTGGCGAACGTCGACTTGATGGAAGACAACAGGGATGTTGAACTTCTTGGTGAGTTCAATAACAGCCTCTTCACCATGCTGCTTGAGGACATCGAAGATGACGAGCGCTCCGAGATCGACATCGCATAGAGCACTGGCAATGTTGGCACCAAGTCCACGAGCGCCACTGAGTGATGTTAGTATTATGATACCAATCAAAGAAGAAATAAAGAGGGATGAATGGAAGGAAAGAGAACTTACCCAGTAACGACGGCCACCTTGTTCGAGAGACAGAACTTCTGCAGAGTCGGACTGAGCTTCGGAGAAGTAGATTTTTTAATGTGAGAGATCATGTTACCGATCTCTTCCGTATCGATGGTCTCGGAGTTTTTCTGTTTGACGGGGGTAGGGCCATTGTTGATCGGACCGTTGGAAAGGTAGGCTCTCTGCACAAAAGCAGGAGAGACCTTGACGGAGTTCTTCCAAACCGTAGGTTTGGAGACAGTGGCAATACGACGGATGGCGAACATTTTATCGTGGCAGTAACGGGTGAGCGAGAGGAGGTGGCCGGAAGGATTACGGGTGGTGAAAGATGATGATCGGGAGGATTGGGGGATGGTAGAAAGGGTGTCGGGGAGCTGAGGATGGAAAGAAAGAGCGGAGGAGGGAGAAATCGCTGAGTTTTGTTCGAGTGAGGCTCTGCGAGAGTTGCACAAGCCCGTCCCTCTTGCGGAGGGCCCTCGGCCGAACCCTACAGAGGGGCACCTCTTAGTGTGGGTCCCAACGGCGCTACAGCTCCCTTTCCGCGCCCCGGGCCCGACAGGATGTGCATCTTACATTTCTTCCATGTTTACGTCTTGCGTGCGCTTTCTATGCGGGACAGTGAAGCCGTGTCGTTCACGAGAAAACCTCCGGGACAGACACACTCCAGTGCGTCCCAATCGATATCCGAGTGCATAGACAGGGCCTTTTCTTCGCGGAGAGATTCATCGAAGGCGAAAAGAAGGCCCAGCGGCCAGGCAGACATGTTCTGTAACACGACATGGCGATGGGACGCCTTGCACATCTATCGGTCTCACCCAGACATCCACACACCCATTCCGCCTACCCACCCACACCTTAACCGCTCGAATGAGGGGAAAAAAACAAAAAAAGAAAAAAAGAAAAAAAAGAGAACAAAAAAAGCGTTCGTAAACAACAATCACGGTGGGTTGTACTCCGTACCCGCTTTCTCGTCTTGTCCCATCCCCTCGCTGATGCTATTGCTCAGTGATTTTCCGACCCAACACCTGTGCTTTCTCCGTGCTCATGTATCCCATCCCCTCACATATCTCGCCTTGCAGCTAGCACACCCTCCGCAACAAAGGAAAAAGTAAAAAAAAAAGGGAATGTGGTGTGTGTGCAGCTGGTCCGTGCACTTCCCTCCCCACGCATGTCAGGGAATCGAAAAGCTTGTTTTATGCGGCTCTGTGAGCCTCTGACTACGCACGCAGTATCACTCGAGATTGAATTCTCCATGGTGTCGATTTCGAATTCCGAAAAGACAGGCCATGCCAAAACAATGCGATCGTCGCCGCCCAGGCAACGGGGTGAGACTGTGGGACGAGACACAACGGGTCATGGGTTACGCGGCCGCGTTTGGACCCGTGCATACTGGCACAGAAACTAAGAAACAAAGCGCAAAGCGCAAATCACATCAAATTCGGCAGTTCCAACAGATCTGACTCCTATTTCCGAACGCCCCGCCCTGACCACACCACCCTCCACTTTATCACGGCGACTTCTGCTAGCTTAAAAATCACAATCATCACGACAAAAGAAAAGAAGACAGGAGGGAAAAAGAAAGGGGAAACATTCGCTTCCTTCGCCGTCGAGTCTTTACGAATCCTCATTGACCGCCCCCACTAGCAAGAGGAATTTGGCGTTCCTTCGAATCACAGTGCTTCCACGTAGTTGCTGCATCTTCGTTAGCATCCAGTAAAACCGACACTACTTTTCGTTCTTCCCCGCTCGCCCGGGCAGATGGCGTGATGGAGGAAACGAAGGAACAAAAACATACCTAGGGAATATTCCAGTTTTATCTCCAAGTTGTCCAGTCCACCAGTCCTATCCTCATGCCACCGCGTCAGTCATATCATGTCACTTGCTGCACGTGGTACGAGCTCACGTTTTTAGACTCGGTGCGCTTGATGATGGTTATGATATCGCCTTTCTTGAAGCCAAGATCTCCATCCTGCGCAGCCGCGAACGTGTGCAACGCCACGGCCTGGTTGGCGACGCCGGGGGTGGACTTCGGCGCGGGCTTGAATACCGGCTTGGGAGCGGTTGGCCGTCCTGGCGGTGGGCCCTTCGATTTAGACGCCAAAGTGTCATCCGAATAGGCGCTGTGACGGCTCTGGAACCTGGCGCTGCGGGAATGCTGTGGTACAGATTGTTCGATAGTGTCAAATGTCGCCGACGGATCGGCACGATGATTTTCCCAATACTCCCGGTCATCGCCCCACGTAGAAGCCCTATTTCTACCCGCCGTTGCCGACGAGGATTTCTGAGTGGCTGCGAGATTTCCCATCGATGCTCGGTTTCTGCTCGAATAACCAGAGTCAAGGTCGGACCGTTCCGAGTTCCGTTGGGCGTCTCTGTTCCATGAGAAGTCGTCATGACGGTCGGTGTCATCGGCGATTACGGGGGCGTCGACGTACAAGTCATCGTAGTTACCACCGGTGGCATTTCCAGAGAACACTCGCGAGCTGAGGACCCGGAGCAGAACATCTGCCTCTGGGGGCGGCTGGACGGTTCCCGAGAGTAGTTGTCGTGCGGAAACCTGCAACGTCAGATCTCCATCTCACACACATGCGCCTACGCTTACCGGTCCTCCGTAAAACTTGGTGTTGGCATCTTTGCGCTCGACAATCACCGATCCCTCGAGCGAAACACCAGCGAAAAGTCCCTTCGTTTTACTGGCGGAATAAATTATTACCTCACTCCGCATCCACGTGGTTTATCCGCGCAAGTCCAGACAGCGGATCACATACCTGTAAGAAAAGACGCCTGCTACAGATTTCAAGCTTGCGGCACCGCCGGCCTCGACATTGCGGCCAACTGGTCCTGCAGCCACCGATACATTGCCTCCCAGAGTCAAGCTAAGTCGCGTGTGAGCTAGCCCAGACCCTGCTGTATCATTGAAGAGAATACGATAGATGGGTTGTATACCTTCCGGACTGCGCAAATGTCTTCACCGCATTGCTGTCGTTCAATATGAAGACGAAATCCGTGAGTTCCGCACCAAGCTGTCCACCCAATCCAGCACTGCGCCTTGATCTTCAGTCCCCATCACGAACACAATCTTTGAAATCGCAGTAAACCGAGGATAAAAACCCACCCGGCAGTTCCGATTGCGGATGGCGCAGTCCAAGCTAGCGAGCGCACCCGTCAGTTGGTATCGCCGAATGCACGTGGACCGGCTCGTGGCGGAAGAAGCATACATCCATCCGGCCTCCTAGCAATGACCAAGCCCGAGCCCGCCCTCACCGTCACGAGGAAGCCCGCTTTCGCGACGGAAATGATTGCCAGACCCTAACGATTCATTCCATCTCAGCTCTCCGACCTTCCCCCCCCCGCCGTCCCCCCCCCCCTCTCCCCCTCTCCCCTCTCCAATGATAGCAGTGGTGGAGCTCACCTTCGCATTCGACAGGATCGACGGCGGAATGATCTTATCGGGCCCAAACGACTGCCTCGGATCGACGAACGACGAGAGGATCCGCGCAGCTTTGCGACACTCGTTGCCTAAGCTTGACGGTATGGGATTGCTGTAGCGCGGGGGAGCGTGCGTTAGGTATCTACATCACGTATGTACGAAATCACGAGGGAAACAATATGCCGGATGAACGTCCGGACGACGGCACTCCATTCGGGGAGGGGGAGGAGGGGCGAGGCGGAAGGAAGGGTCGAATAGATACGCACTTGAAAACGGGCATAGCTGGAGCTGCAAACGTGTGTAATTTGTCTGGGAGGGTGGGGGTGCAAGTGGGGTTTGCGTCGGTTTGGGTAGAAAGGTAAGGTAGTCTAGGTACTGTAGGTACGTAGGTAAGCAGGTAGTCGATGCTAGATAGAGGTGCGCTGCGTAGGTATGTATATGAAATACGGTTTCTGCTTTCACGGGTCTCTCTCCTCTTCCTCCTTCTTGGCAGCAGGCGACGAATGCGCTGTATCTAGAGCGCGTACGTGGACGCGGCAAAGAGAAATTCAAGAGTACTTACATAAGATGTATGTGAACGGATCGGAACTTGCGTTAGAGGAGGGTGATGTCAGTGAGTGGGAGAAGGGGGATTGGCGGGAGATGCCGAGACTTGTGAGTAATTCCTACCAAGGGTAAGCGCCCCCCAGAAGTAGATATTTATCTTCACGAAGAGAGCCACCACCGTTCCGAGAGCGCGAGAACACGTATGAAATGAGGGGCTGTGAGCTTATGGTACATATGTACATACAAGCCACCGTGATACAACTCGGGCCATGCATGAGGCGATTCGAGACATCGGGCGAATTGCGACGGACGGGATGACTGTATTCGGCACGCAGGTGTTGTCCACCTCAGGCAATTGGGATGCTTTGCATGTATCTATGATGTACATAGCAGGCACTCGAGCTCTGCAACTCCCGGTAGACTTTGTAGCATATCTGTCGTCACCCGGTAGCCGGACCTCTTGCGAAAGGCGGCTGTTCAATGCGGAGTTCTGAGGGGAAAGGCATGTGACACCCATGGCGGCAAGGCCGGCGGCTTTGATCCTTCAGCCCGGCAGTGCTGCAACAGGGCAAGGGAATTCCGGCGATTAAGGCGTGAGGCGTTTCCATGCATTACTTTGCATCTCCGAATAGCTACCGAAGGGGGGGCACGGGTGCCGAATCGGTGCGGAGAACGGTGTTTTCAGGAGGCGGCGGAGCTTCATGCCTCGCGCGTTGCGCGCGGACTGAGCCGTGAATCGGACCGTGCTGCCCTCCCCATGAACCTGTACCCTTAGCTGCACCGGCCCACCGCCGTCGATTTTGCTACCGAACTTCCTGCCAAAAGCTCCTGCCGCAGGAGATCTGGACATGCTCACGCACTCAATCTTTGACACGATATGATGCATTTCGAGACATGCCGTGAGGCCGTAAGAATAACTACAACGAAGCAAAAGAAACCTCGAACAAGCCCCGCCCGAAACCCACGTAACGAAACTCCGCATAGACATGACGGCTGGCCAAAGAACTCCTTCAAAACAAAGCGCAACATGCGATGCAAAGCCAATCCGACAGCGTCCGCCGGATCGTAGTTGTAATAACACAAAGACAGCGAAAAAGGAACAACAATTGAATCACTGGAGGCTCATCTTCATGAGACCATCGTGCGTATCTGCCCATCGATCAGCGCCTGCCCAATAACTCTTCAGGGAGTCGAAAACATACCGCTAAACCCTTGGAAATTAAGCCGTTTACCTCCCCCATTACCGCCAACGGGAGGGGATTGGGCTACTTTTGGGCTGTTGCAAAGGCTCGGAGACACCGCCCTTCTCTTGAAGACATTTGGCTCGAAGCGCTCCTCGGTATCCATGCGTCTCCGTTTCAGCCGACGCATGTCCGCGGGGACGGTGTTAGGCGAGTTGACACAGGATGAATCGGAATGCATCTGCAATGGTCAGTTCGTCAACACTAGAAGTTTGGTCTTACAGGAGCGACAAACCACGATGTCTCCATCGCTCCCCAGTCGCTGCCCCGGATATGCAGGCGGACTTCCGCTGATGCCATCCATCTGGTCGCCGAACCAAAAGCCGCCGTGCCGTTCTGCCTGCTTCGAAAAGCTTATCCCAACTCCGCGTCCACTCTCTCCACTCTCAGTCTCTTCGTCGATCATATTGGCCTGTTCCGACTCCATCGCCCGATTCTCTTGCGGCATCTGCGGCGACATCTGCAGTTCCTCATCTTCACGGATCTGCCTAGTGATCTCCGCCTCGTGTTTAACCTCCACATCGAGTGGCGACGATTCCTCTATCAACGCCGCCTTGATCCGCTGGAAGTTCTTGGTCTTGGGAAGTAGAGATCCGCGTCGAGACACCGGTCTCCGAACGGGGTCTGGACGGTCTATTTCGTATTCCAACGCCGACGGTCCAAGCGTCAAGCTGTCCCTGCGCCTCATAAACTCGAGTCCTCCACTCACCATCGAGCCGTGTGAGATGGGTTGCATATTCGGCGACGACGACATCATCGGTCTCAGTTTATTGATGCTCCCCCGCCGATTCTGTCTCGTACCGAACCGTGCCTTCTGATGATTGAGGAGAGATATCGACGCTGCGGATTCGATGGGTGCAGCGTTGGTAGGCGTATTTGTGGATGGCGTGGCTGCATCCATCAGATCGAAATCTCCATCCACGTCTTCTTCAAGCGATGAATCGCTATCGTCTCCGGACGGGGGGTAGTCGAGCATCGAAGTGGAGCCAAGTGAAGATGCGTGAGATGATCCCGGATGGGTGTGGCCATGATTGTTATTGACAGGAGATTCGAGCGGTCTGTGATTTCCCCGAGGTATTGGATACCCGGCACTGATGGCTAGAGGCGACGAGTCTGGTGATTCCGCGATAGTCGAGTGATGCAATGACGTGCCTGAAAGAAAACTATCAGTACCATGATTCCTGACAGCGCGTGAGCGCAGGATGATAGCTACGCACACGATCGCGCAAAGTCCAATCGCGGTCGCCGCGCGACGGAGTGGCCCAGGGCTGGGTCGAGAACGGGTGAGAGCGGATTGCGGGGCGGCATCTGGAGGGATAGGCGGTTGGAAACGCTCAATCGACGCGGTGTTAATTGGACGCCTGGGCTGCCCCCACGACCGTCTGTAGCTGTGGGCACGGTGGTGTGCATGGCGCCGTCCGAGCTCTTCCCTGGAGAGTCCTTCTTGCTGTCCGGAGTCGCGGTCTCCGGGTTGTTCGCGGTGGTGGGGCCAGTGTTCGCGGCGGCGGCGGCGAGCTGCGATGAAAGCGAGGATACCACGGCGCAGGCGTTGGGGATTCGTTCGTTGGACTGCATCCTTCTATGCGGATTGGAGTCGATGTCGCCGACCGGTCATTCTACTTGTTTATCTGTGCGGATTGTGAGTGGACTGACTGCGACGACGGCGGTTGGCTGGCTGACTGGGCTGGCAAGGGAGAGGGGCAAGAGGTCGTTCTGTGAGGTTGCACGGGGACATTCCCCGCTTCACTGAGAGTTCGCGGACCGTGCAGCCACACCAAGCTTCGACATCACAAGTTCACAACGCGTCCGCCCTCCACCCGACACCAACGCCGCACTCTAAGCTCCGCCGGCAACCTCAGCTTCAAGATGCAGGGATTTAATATGGGGTGAGGATGTCTCTCCTGTTAGCTTTCGCGAGAGCTAATCGCGCGAGACCCCGACGGGCGCAGACGTTATGTTCCGCCAGAGTTCGAGGGCCAAGTGTCGGGCAACCAGCTCCACGGCAAGAAAGCGCCCGGGCTTCATGCTTCCAAACAGACGGTGCGGTTCGAGATGCCGTTCAACATCTGGTGCAGCACCTGCGAGGGGCACATTGCGCAGGGCGTGCGCTTCAACGCCGAAAAGAAGAAGGTCGGCAACTACTTTTCGACTCCGATCTTCGCCTTCCGGATGCGCCACACGGTGTGCTCCGGGTGGATCGAGGTCCGGACCGATCCGCAGAACACGGCGTACGTGGTCGCCGAGGGCGCCAAGAAAAAGGCGGTGGACGACGAACCGGTGTCTAGAATAATAAAGATACATGATCCGGCGGACCCGGTGGACGACGACCCCTTCGCCAAGACGGAGAAGAGCGTCAGGGACAAGACGGAAATCAAGCATGGTGCGGCGAGAATCGCGGAGCTCCGGGAACTCAGCGATCGCCAGTGGTCCGATCCGTGGGAGCACTCGCGGAAGATGAGGAAGGTTTTCCGAGTAAGTGTCCTTTCTCTCTCTCTCTCTCTCTCTCTCTCTCTCTCTCTCTCTCTCTCTCTCTCTCTCTCTCTCTCTCTCTCTCTCTCTCTCTCTCTCTCTCTCTCTCACTCTCTCCTTCTCACGGCGCACCTGCAAACCTGGCTGACCGTGGAATAGGCAGAGCGCAAAGCGTTGGAAGAAAAGGCGACTGCTGCAGAAGCCATCAAAGACCGCGCAGGACTGGCGATAGAGCTGCTGGACGAAGCTCCCGAAGATGCCGTCCGCGCAAAGCTCGTTACGTTTGGGCCCGACCACGAACGGAAGGTTTTTGAAGCACATTCGAAGCCACTCTTCGAGAGGAACATGGCACCGAAGACGACGGACACGACGCAGACGAAGGGCAAGCTGAAGAGCCAACAGGCGAGTGACAGGACGAGGGGGGCCCTGCAGAAGGACTTGATGCGGAACACGAGAGCAGCAATCGATCCATTCCTAGCACACAACGATCGACCACGGCCGGATTTGGGGATCAAGATCAACAAGAGGAAGGCTCCGGCTGTCAGCGCGGAGAGGGAGGATGTTGAGGCGGGGGTGCCAGAGGCGGACCAGAAGAGACTGCCGATATCGCTGGAGCTCGACTATAGCTCGGATTGATGCTTGCTGGTGATGCCGCTCTGCGAGGGGGCCACCTGTGGCCGGATCGTTTTTATATCGCTCGTTCTGTCTCCCCAAGTGTGCCCCCTCCCGCCGAATGGCACGCCTCGTCCGCGATACGTGGTCAGAGTCGCCCTGGAATAGCCAGCCTGTTGCCCCCTGATCCTCCTTGCCACCGAAGCGACCGCGATAACCTCGCAACAACCGGCTATCGTAGTGCCTGGAGCTTGTAGACCACTCGCGGGGGACTCACCCGGTGCTATCCAATTACCCCTCTGCTGTAGCACTTTAGGTGCTTCTCCATATGCACATCCACTCGTCTTCGACCGGAGGGGATGGCATGGCTGCACAGTGTAGAGCGCCGAAGCTGTTTCTCCCGCTCTGGCTACTGCCGTCCATGGAATTGTAATCACTCCGATGCCGCTGTCCATTCCGGATAAGAAAAAAAAAATCGCCCATGTGACCGCCTGAGTTGCGCTGCACAGGTTCTCAATCGCGCAGTTCGAGGAAGACAGACAGCACCAACAAGAGCCGACCCGACATGCCGCCGCCTCGATACACCCGACCCGGAGCGGCTGGCTGTGGAACATCTCCCGCTTGCGGCCAAGTGCAGTGCTAGGTCGATCTTCGGATTGATGGGTGAGATGCACTCAGCGCACCGCACAGCGCCCCTTCGCCACATCTCCGACTGGACTCGCCCACCACGGCCACCACCGCGTATGTAAGACCGTTCATGCTAGATATTCCCCATCGCCCC
>Ga0307516_10000865_pt1 | contig 41527 bp, 55 predicted proteins | sample 19_EM_MG_FD_203310 | JGI IMG/M metagenome (GOLD analysis project Ga0307516, IMG submission 203310) | Populus trichocarpa ectomycorrhiza microbial communities from riparian zone in the Pacific Northwest, United States - 19_EM | ecosystem: Host-associated > Plants > Roots > Unclassified | place... | reverse complement strand
AGAGGTACCGCGTTTTTCTCCCATCCTGACGCCGGCTTACCGCCGGGATTTTGAGGCCAGAAAATACACCGCCAATGATCACCAGTCAAAAATGATCGACGAGTACATCGAGTCGTGAGTGCTCAGACCCCCCAGTGGTTGCTGGTGCGTCAACCACGCCATAGGTTCCGAACTGGGTCCATTGTTTCCCATAAGAAAGGTTCCATCGAGTGGGTAAAGGATATTGGCCCCGTTGTTGAGAGTTACCTTGGTTTTATCGAGACGTACGTTCGTAAATTTGGTACGAACGAACCCCCATCTGAATCGGACCCTCCCAAAAGATATGTGGATCCATACGGCAGCCGCGCTGAGTGGGAAGGCGAGTGCATACTCTATTATCTGTTCCACTTAAAATGACAGTTACCTCACAGGTTTCGTTGCCATCGTTGACAAGGAGATGAGCGCCAAGTACGAGAAGCTAGTAAACGATGCCCCAGAGTTGATCAAGGATCTCCCATGGGGTCCCGATTTCGAGGTCGATGTCTTCAGAAAGCCAGATTTCACAGCCCTTCAGATCGTCTCCTTCGCGACTGGGGGTATCCCTGCTGGAATCAACGTGCGTGACTCCCGGCCTAATCATGGGCAATCGTATCGACCAGACTCTGTAGATCCCCAATTACTACGAGATTCGTGAATCCGTGGGGTTCAAGAACGTTTCACTTGCTGTCAGTGCTAACTCACTTCATAATACTGTCCTGCGATTTTACACTCGAGATAGAACATCCTTGCTGCCAAGGCTCCAAGTACGTTTTTAAGGTGACCGACATTCTGCAAGCTGAACGTGTGATCACAGACGAGGAGGTAACGTTCATCCACCCGGATGACCTCGAGTTGTACAACTCTTGGGACTCTCGCGCATTCGAAGTTCAGGTGGCGAACCACGAACTTTTGGGCCATGGTTCCGGAAAGTTATTCCAAGAGGGCGCCGACGGCAAGAAGAACTTTGACCCCGAGAAGGTTATCAACCCCCTCACCAGCCAACCTATGTAAGTGTACACTCAATCCCTCGTGAGGCCAGTACCCACGTCACACTTTCAGCGAATCATGGTACAAGCCTGGTCAGACTCCCGGATCTGTCTTGGGAGAGGTTTCTTCGTCACTGGAGGAAATGAGGGCGGAAGTTGTCGCGTTATATCGTGCGTCGCTCGATTCACCATCCGGTGGGGATTAATTGACCATCACGCCCCACAGTGGCCGGCAACAAGGGCATTCTGGATATTTTCAAGGTTTGTCACAGAATGGGGAGGTAAGCGCTATCCGGTACTAACCGACCATCTCAGTATACCTCCCAGAAAGACGTCGAGAACGTACAATACGCCATGTTCCTCATCATGGTTCGCGCTGGTAATGGATCTGCACAGCCCCCAGTTTACGAACGTTAACACCACCGAAGGTATTCGCGCCTTGGAATTCTATGACCCGGTCGCCAAAAAGCATGGTCAGGCCCACATGCAGGCCCGTCTCGGCATTACCCAGTGGCTGATCAAGGAAGGTATTGCGAGGGTCGAGGAGATCCGTGCCACTGATGGTACTCTTGAGAACCTTTATATCCGAGTTGGTCTCTTCGAATCCATGTGTATCCGGATTCCCAACTCACACTGCGACCCCAGCTCGACAGAGACAAGGTCCTGACCAAGGGCAAGGAAGTCACTGGAAGGCTCTTAATCGAACTCCAGGTTCGCAAGAGTACCGCTGATGGGAAGGGTGCAAAGGAATTCTATACGGAACTCACAAAACCCTCCCCAAGCTGGGAAGGCGAGATCAGGGATCTAGTTCTGAAGAAGAAACTGGTTTGTATTTTTGTGGGCATCCTGCTTACCCTGACTGATACCCCCCCCTGTAGCCTCGGAAGATCTTCGTCCAACCCAACACCTTTATCGCCAACGATGAGGTCGTTCTCAAGGAATACCCACTCACATCCGCTGGAGTGATCGAGAGTTTCATCGAGAGGAAGTTGTAGGCGAGCGGGCGATGCTGCTCAAGCGAGGTAACACGTATATCACTAGGGAGACGCACAGATACCGTTGGAGATCACGGCATTCATATTATCCTCCGCCGATGTATACACCCGAGATGTTAACATTTCACGCCGATAAGCACCAGAACCGACCTGTTGGCCCCTGGTCGCTTTACTTAAATTCCCAGACGCTTCCTGCTTCTTCGTGACAGCGCTGGGGGGTATTTAACTCTCCGATTAGTGACCGGGTTAGAGATAGGGACGATGAATAGGATCTACATACGTCCGCTGGAAGGTTGATCCCGATCAGAGCTTCGAGGATGCCGCGACCGGACCACCTTTCGAGTTCGACAACTTCGTCGGGGGTGATAAAACCTTTAGAGAGGCGGGCAGCGAAAATCATCTGAGCGGCTGCTGCTCTGATGCGAGGGGGTGATGCCGCCGTCTGGCCGGGTACTTTGGACTGGGTGGACCCCCTTGTGGATCCCACGGTCGGAGAAACTGGGCCGGCGGTAACTGGAGGCTCTACGTCACCCAGGGGGCGAGGGCGGAGAGGCACATAATTCTTGGCGAGGTGGTACAGGTGGAATGTCTCCATCTGGGACACAAGGGATCAGCGGACGAGACGAGGGGTTCCCCTAGCCAATACCTCGAAGGATCCTATGTCAGGAACTACCTCCAACAAATGCGGGATTAAGTATTCATTACGATCAGGGAAGGACGTTTGTCGGCCCTGGGATGAATAGAAGCTGGGCGACAGATAAGTTGCGGATGCTCGTCGCGGACTTCATACCCCACCTGTCCGCAGATGCATTCACGATGCCATTCACAATCTTCGTGGGTTTCCCCTCTGGCCGGGCAGCCTCTAGCGACTTGTAAACCTACATAGGATAGTATTAAAAAATATTGGGGATTTTTTATCGCCGGAATCACCGCTTCGTAAATTTCCGGGTCTGCGTCTACCTTCACGGAGATGTCAGCTTTGAATATCCCGAATCGGTGTCGTGTGCGGACCTGTCTCGTGATGGAGTAGGGCTGTTGCGTCGGGTCCCCGTTGACAAAGTCGTAGTCCCAATTTCTGTTGATACCAACGCAAGCCTTAGGGACCACCAGGGATCCTGGGGGGATGTCGACAAGTGCGCCGCATGAACCGAGGCTAGGTTGAAACACATTAGGAGCGCTGCTCGTCGAAGCAGAGGAGATCGCCGACCGAACAACGAGCATGTCCCCACTCAAACACTCGCGGACCTCACGTACGAAGAAATCTGTGTTGGGGAACCCCATGCCAGTACTCACGATCGAGATAGGGACTCCTTTGTATCTTCCAGTGATCGTCGTGAATCCCCTCTCCGAGGCGAGTTTAAATGGTGCAGGGGTCTTGTCCAAATGGTCTGCTATGATCAGAGCTCTAGGCGGGGATCCCACCGCTACCTGGGACCTGTCGATACGAAGACCCATGGAAGACGACGAAAAGATTCGAACATACAATTCTGTTCGCGACTTCACCCGTCTTGAGGCCAAGGTGATACACGCGACCGTCACCAGTACGAGGGAAGTCTGACGATTATTTCAGACATCGAGTATACCAGGCTTCTGACGGAAACGGCCTACTCGCGTCGGTATGGAGGTCTTTCATCCTGATAACGGGGTATGGGTCTAAGCTTCAGATCTTCAGACCTGGGCGATCGCGGCGTTTGATCCGACCCGGGCACATGCGAGCTGATCGTATTAACGGGGAAGTATCTACGGTAAAGCCTACGCTTCGCGAACGAGTATGGCCACAACGGTGACACTACAACGTTTGTCAGAACTACATCCGGGACCACGCAGGAGAAAACGTACTCGTCTAGTTTCTGGGGCAAAGCAGTCAGCAAACGATCATCATGGGGGGCAACAATGACTCACTCCTCCTTCGAAAGGCATACCAGCACGAGTAGACCGTTCTGAGTTGAAGTGATATATTCATCCAAAGGGAGACGCCGATGACGGAGAACGACTTACGTGCCCATGGGCCAGATCGGTGATTGTTGACCATACAAGCCCGAGCATAGTGAACGAAGTTGTCCGTTATTGCTTGCACCTGTTGATCGTCAGTTCCGCCAGCTCTCCCAACCAGCGTGCATAAGGCCAGCATCTCCGACCCAAACACATTATCACACAGCCCATCAGTCTGGCGAAGCGTCAACATATGCGGTGATGCACGCTATGAAAGACAACAAACATAGGCGACGACCAGATCTCCATCACGCAGCCCCATCTCGAAAGGATGACCATCCGAGACCTGATCCCGGAAGGGGCCTTCGAAGTTAGGCGGTATCTTCGATAGCTGCCTACGATACCCATGTCAGCGAGGTTCCGACCGGTCGGACAAACCATACATCGGGCAATTAAAGTAGTGCGTTTGGTATACAGATTCATAGATTATATTTGATGACCGGACAATTATGAAGCCACTGTCGCCGAGACTAGAGGGCCATTAGAGCTCGAACTCAAACCATAAGCATACGCACTTTAGTGTCCGCAAAAGCCCGGAGGATGCATTGAAGTTAAGAATCGTTGCCGTGCTGGATCCTATCGTCGAATTGCGCCCAGGTCGTAAGAGAGACTCGGTTGTAGATGCAGACTTACCAGCAACCACGCCTTTCTCGCGCAAAACAGCAGTATGGGCATTTTCCAGGCACCGCGCGGGGGTTAGCTCCCACCCTTCTATGGCCTCGCGTTCCTCGTAGCACTGGGTCGGGTCCGTCTCAGGTTCTCCAGCCCAACCTTGTTTCGAGTATCGATGGCAGTGGTACATAAGGGCTTGGGTGAACAGTGCGGGGTTCGTCACGTCTTCCCATCCTCCCACACCGTCGGCAACCCCAACCGATAATCCCTGTGGTCATCGCTAATATTGAGTCTTCAGTGGATGGGGAGTAGCGGGCATCTCACCTACCGAGTTATTCACCATCTATACAAGAATCCGGGTCAGAATTCGGCTCGGCTCGCGCTGGAATTGGGTACGCACGGGTTGTATGTAGAAGAAATCATGGCCCGGGTCCTTATTTGCGGGTAGAACGCCCTTGGGCCATTGCAGTGTCTCGTCTCTCCATGCTCCGATGGGACTCTTTGGGTCAAACGGGTACACGGCGGGCAAGTACTTGGATCTCTTTGGCTTCGGACCTGGTGGCTTTCCTAGCCAGCTGGCACCAACAACAAACCGGAAAGGTCGTGTGCGGTGGTCCGCGCTCGTACTCGTACCGGTGGTCGTGAAAGTGTGTGAAGCCGGAAGCGTTGCCAGCAACCGCGGATGCTGTTTCGGTCTGATTGCCCACGTTGCGCGTCCATACCTGCACAGATTTGACGGCAGAGGCATAGGTTGGGGTCGCTCGGGGGTAAAGGACGGGATCCCGTGTCACGTGTGACGCCGGAGGTATTCCATAATAAGTTATTTATGTAAATAAGCATTTTCGAGATCAACTGTCAGGGTCTAATTCGGCTCGCGGCTTGGTACATAAGGGCGTACAGTACACAAAGGCTGAACTAAAGGATGGCTCAGGTTCGTTTCTCAAACACTCCCGAAAGCGTAGTCTGTCTCAGTTTCCCGGGTTTCTTCGGCGCCGTCCCAGACCCCCCACTACTCTTCACTCTTTGTGATTGTGATTTTGCGGCAGGCGTTGGTCGTGGAGGGACGGGGAACTGTGAAATGGGCCTTATTCGCTTCAGAGTTCGGCTATCTGCGATGGAGTCCGAGTTTCCACCTTGTGCGGGGTGGGGGCCTAGAAGCTCTCCGCGGGCAGAACCGCCCACGGAAACCTTCCTGAACGGGTTTGTGCTAACCGGCGGTGCGGGGGCGGGGGAAGAGGGGGTGGTCGCAGTCGGTAAACCCCTACGTTGGGCGATCATGCCAAACACCCCCTGTGTGGACTTTCTGGCCCGTAGGCTCGACCGGTCGAGATTAAGGTTGGGGGGGTTGGAGAGGGATGGTTTTGTCGCGAACCTTATCTTCTGAGGGGGCGGGGCGTCAGGCCCGTAAACAAAATCCCATGGAGGGGGGTCACGAACCAGCATGAGATATCGATCAGTAGGGACGGTTTCTGCCGAGGATACTGCAGCACGTCGCAACTCCTCGCAATGGCAGATCACCGCCTTTGGAGCTCGGGGGTCCAGTCCATAGAACCGTAAGGCCGCTTTATGCTCCTCCCACATTTCCTCCACCATCTCGGATACCCGTTCCGCCAAGTCCTCGCTGAACTCGTATCCACAAAAGTGAACACACAACTCTGTGGAATTGTCCTCATCATCCCAGGAGTCAATGGAATCGAATTCCTCCCAAGGGTAGCCCGAGTCCGAGGCGTATCCAAACCGCCCGGGGTTATACTCCCAGCGTTTCATGACGACATTCGCAATTTCTGTGATGCGGGCTTCGTTACCGGCGTCGCCCAGCCTCAAGCAAATCCACTCTCGGAGTTCTCGCTCTGCTGCAGGGAGATCTGGAGCCGAGTAATTGGTGTACTTGGAGTTTTCGTGACAGCGGAATCGTTCGTGTGTGAGGGTGGCAGGTGCGGGTTGTTGGTGAGGTCGTTGTCGCCAATGAGGGTGAAATTTTGTGTTGATGTGGATCACGAAGGGGTCTGGGTGGGAGAACAGTACATTGCGGAAGTCAGAGTCTCTTAACCGCTGCAAGGCGTCTTGAAGGGAACACTGGAATAGATTGCCCTGGCTCTCGCTACTTCGTTGAAAGACGCCCAAATCCAGGTCGTGATCACAGCTGGTACCCCTTAGGTCTGCCTCTGCGTGAGTGGTCTGGCAGCAGGGTTACGAGTGGTACGAACCGAGTATGGTGAGAAGTTGGAAGTTGGAAACCGCACCAATGACTTGGTTTGTTATCTCCCGACAGTTACAAAGTCGCAGGATGCGGAGCCCTCGTGTGCCATTGCGCGTGTCTGATGGCTCACTGGCAATTGCTGGGGCGAAGTGGCGGATACCCAAGTGGGAGATTGTCGTTTGGCTGAGATCCAGAGCGCAAAGCGCGTGGAGAGATTTGAGTGCGTGGCTGGTCTCGTCCGAGACGCACCTCGCGAGGTTGAGCACAGTAATTAGCGCAAAAGATGGCGTGGATGGGATGGCTTGCAAAAGGGGGAGGTGTCTGTCTCCCAGGGGGATGTGGTAGTTCCGAAGTTCTTTGGGGAGATCAGAGTACACCTGGGCGATCACCGACCACAGTCGAGGGTCGAGTTTACACAGGCAACGTGCGGGCGCGTCGATGTCACCGAATGCGGAGGGAGATAGGGCACGAAGGACTTGGGGCTGGCACCTGATACGGTGGGAACCAAGGCTGTGAATCTGATCGGGGTAGTCGACAAGGATCCGGATACAGAAGTAAGCGAGTGGTGGGACTCCCGCCCCTTTACGGGCCGAGGCGTCGGTGCTGTGACCGCTCTCGTATAACCCGCGTGGGATTGGGTTTGGAACCGTAGAGGTCGTGTCTCCGTCTGTGGTCAGCCTGTGGCGGACTGGAACGAGGACGATTGGTTTCAAGTGTGGAGCACCGGCGGACATAACTGGGGTGAAAAAGACACGTGTCTCACGCGTCTTTCACGGGCGGGTCTCAGATATTCTGGCCTTGAGCTCGAGACGTCGCGCGCTGACAAGAAGGACCATTCGTTGTGAGAAACCCTTGTGGGCGGGAAAACAAAATAAAAATAAATAAATAAAAATCTGATGGGCGGCTTCAGAGTGGGTTCTTCTCCCGGATTAGGCAACCACCCTCTAGCTTTCTTCCACTCTCCCTCGCCTACGTCTCCCAGCCAGCAGGAAGACAGAAGGCACCAGTGGCTTCTTCTGTCTTTTCTTCGTTTTCCACCCAACATCTCCCCAAAAGTCGCTCATTTTTTCTTCCAATCCTCTTCACCTCATGGCCGGTCGACAAGGCTACGGCCCACCAAATCCTTCTGGCAACCCTCCCAGTCCTTACAGCCCCCGGCCAGGAGGCTACCCTCCAGAGCAAGGCCTCTACCGCGGAACTGCCTCTGCAAACTCAAGCCAGATTCCCTTGGCTACTTACGACCAGTCCCCCACCTATGATGCCTATTGTCCGTCCTTCACGTGTCTCAGTCCCACAGCTCACCTCAACCATCTTTTCACAGCCCAGGGTCACGATTCAGAGTCAGACCACCTCTACAATCGTCAGTATTCCGCCTCTGTCGACTCTCACCTGAGCGGTGTCAGCACGAACCAGCATGGCCCCTTCGCCGACATACCGGGATCCTCTGTGCCCTACCCCGCCTGGTCGTCAGAACGCCAGATACCCATATCCACAGAGGAAATAGAAGATATCTTCCTTGATCTCACCTACAAGTTTGGGTTTCAGAAAGACTCCATGCGTAATATGGCCAGTTGCCACGTCCCCACTTCCTTTCCTTTTGCTCACCCTCGATTCCCTTCCTCTAGTTTGATTTCTTGATGCACCAACTAGACTCCCGCGCCTCCCGCATGTCCCCCAACCAGGCCCTCCTCACCCTCCACGCTGATTATATCGGTGGTCAACATGCAAACTATCGGAAATGGTACTTTGCCGCTCAGCTCAATCTTGATGACGCCGTTGGGCAGACGCAAAACCCTGGTATTCAACGATTGCGAAGTGTCAAGGGCGGCCCCGTCAAGACTGCAGGCAGCAAGTCGTTGGATAGTGCCTTGAACCGTTGGAGGAATGCCATGAACAACATGAGCCACTATGACCGTCTCCGTCAATTGGCCCTCTACCTGTTGTGCTGGGGAGAGGGTGGTAATGTTCGTTTTGTGCCCGAGTGCATGTGCTTCATCTTCAAATGCGCCGACGACTACTATCGTAGCCCCGAGTGTCAGAACCGAGCAGACCCAGTTCCAGAGGGTCTTTACCTGGCGCATGTCATCAAGCCCATATACCGCTTCATGCGAGATCAAGGCTATGAGGTTGTTGATGGAAAATTCGTTCGGAGGGAACGCGACCATCACCAAATTGTCGGATATGACGACATCAACCAGCTCTTTTGGTATCCTGAAGGAATCGCTCGAATCGTGTTCGGTGACGGGGTAGGTCGCGTCCCAGCACCCCCCCCCTGACGTTTCTAATACACCTACTATAGAAGCGACTCGTCGACCTTCCGCCCTCCCAGAGATACATGCAGTTCAGCAAGATCGACTGGAACAAAGTGTTCTTCAAGACCTACTTCGAGAAGCGATCGGCGGCCCACCTCCTCGTCAATTTCAACCGCATCTGGATATTCCACGTCGCCCTCTTCTGGTACTACACCGCCTTCAACTCGCCCCGCGTTTACGCCCCCAAGACCAAGCTCGAACCTTCTGCCCCGATGACTTGGTCCGCTGTCGCCTTAGGAGGTGCAGTGGCGACCCTGATCATGATTGCTGCCACCCTTGCCGAATTTGCATACATCCCAACGACATGGAACAACGCTTCTCATCTCACCACGCGGCTCGTATTCTTACTCATCATCCTTGCATTGACGGCTGGTCCGACGGTTTATATCGCTATGGTCGATGGCAAGGGCAACAACGGCAACATACCCCTCATCGTTGGCATTGTCCAGTTCTTCATATCGGTCGTTGCCACTGTCGCATTTGCCATGATTCCCCCCGGCCGCATGTTTGGAGACAGGGTTGCTGGAAAGTCGAGGAAGTACATGGCCTCGCAGACGTTCACCGCTTCCTACCCTGCGCTTCCTGGTAGCGCCCGCCTCGCATCTATCCTCCTTTGGATCTTGGTCTTCAGTTGTAAGTACGTGGAATCGTACTTCTTCTTGTCGTCATCCTTCAGTGCGCCAGTCGCTGTCATGGCCCGGACAAACATCGAGCGTTGCAACGACAAGCTCTTCGGTGACGCCCTTTGCAGGAACCACATGCCGTTTGCCCTGGCGATCATGTATATCATGGATTTGATCCTCTTCTTCTTGGACACGTACCTTTGGTACGTCATCTGGCTTGTGGTGTTCAGTGTCGGTCGGTCGTTCGCTCTCGGCCTGTCTATCTGGACCCCATGGAAGGACATCTTTACCCGTATGCCGAAGCGCATGTACGCCAAGTTGCTCGCCACTGGAGAGATGGAGGTCAAATACAAACCCAAGGTCCGTACCAACCTCCCCATGCCTTACTTTCTAGCTCACATTTTTTTCAGGTCTTGGTCTCACAATTGTGGAACGCGATCATCATTTCCATGTACCGCGAGCATCTCCTTTCGATTGACCACGTTCAGCGTCTCCTCTATCACCAAGTTGAAGGTCCCAATGGCGCCCGTACCCTCCGTGCCCCCCCGTTCTTCACACACAACAATGGTAACAACTCGAAGAGCAACTTTTTCCCTGTCGATGGAGAGGCCGAAAGGCGTATCTCGTTCTTCGCGTCATCCCTCACCACTGCGTTACCCGAGGCCCTTCCTGTCGACGCCATGCCAACATTCACCGTCCTTGTTCCCCACTATTCGGAGAAGATCCTGCTCAGCCTACGCGAGATTATCCGAGAGGAAGACCAAAACACCCGCCTTACCCAACTGGAGTATCTCAAACAGCTTCACCCAGTTGAATGGGACAACTTCGTCAAGGACACCAAGATCCTGGCAGAAGAAAGTGGATTTGACAACACCCCGACCGCGACTGCAACTGAGAAGAGCAGCCGCAAAGCGGATGATCTCCCCTTCTACTGTATTGGTTTCAAGACAGCTTCGCCGGAGTTCACCCTTCGCACGCGTATCTGGGCCTCCCTCCGCGCACAGACACTCTACCGGACGGTTTCTGGGATGATGAACTATTCGAAGGCCATCAAACTCCTCTACCGCGTCGAGAATCCCCAGATTGTCCAAAGGTTTGCTGGCAATACCGATAGGTTAGAAAGGGAACTCGAACGCATGTCGAGGAGGAAGTTCAAGTTTGTTGTCTCCATGCAGAGGTACTCGAAATTCAACAAGGAGGAGCAAGAGAATGCGGAGTTCTTGTTGCGCGCTTATCCCGACCTGCAAATTGCGTTCCTGGACGAGGAGCCCGGAGCCAAAGGGAGCGACCCGAAGTTATTTTCCACCCTCATCGATGGCCACTCCGAGTTTGACGAGAAGACCGGACGACGCAAGCCCAAGTTTAGGATCGAGCTCCCCGGCAACCCCATCTTGGGTGACGGCAAATCAGACAACCAGAACCACGCCATCGTCTTCTATCGAGGCGAATATCTGCAGCTTATCGACGCCAATCAGGATAACTACTTGGAAGAATGTTTAAAGATTCGCAACATTCTCGGGGAGTTCGAAGAGTACAACATGTCTGGTCAGAGTCCTTACGCCCAGTGGGGTCACAAGGAGTTCTCCAGGTCACCCGTTGCCATCGTTGGTACTCGCGAGTATATCTTCTCGGAGAACATCGGTGTTCTTGGTGATATTGCTGCTGGAAAGGAGCAAACATTCGGTACCATGACCGCTCGTGCCCTCGCTTGGATTGGTGGGAAGCTTCACTATGGGCATCCAGATTTCCTTAATGGCATCTTCATGACCACGCGTGGGGGAGTCTCCAAGGCACAAAAGGGCTTACATCTAAACGAGGACATCTTCGCAGGCATGAACGCTTTCGGCCGCGGCGGTAGGATCAAACATTCCGACTATTACCAGTGTGGAAAGGGCCGTGATCTCGGTTTTGGTACCGTCTTGAACTTCCAAACCAAGATCGGAACTGGCATGGGCGAACAGCTCCTCAGTCGAGAGTATTACTACCTGGGCACTCAACTCCCCGTGGACCGGTTCTTGACATTCTATTATGGCCACCCTGGCTTCCAGATCAACAACATCCTGGTCATCTATTCAATCCAAATCTTCATGGTCACCTGTGAGTCCCCCCGTCTTTATGGCCCGTCTCACTGCTTGACGCCCCTGGTAGTGCTATACATCGGAACCCTCCACAAGCAGCTCGACATCTGTCCAGCGGACGCGAACGGCAACGTCCTGGACACCGCGTCGGCATGCTACATCCTCATCCCCGTTTTCGACTGGATCAAACGTTGCATCGTTTCGATCTTCCTGGTCTTCTTCATCGCATTCCTTCCCCTGTTCCTGCAAGGTAAGCTGTTCGCCCGTGCCGTTACATCCATTGTATCAAACGAGCTTTGCAGAGTTGGTTGAAAGAGGAACTGGGAAGGCCGTCGTTCGTTTGACAAAGCATTTCCTCTCCGGGGCCCCGGTATTCGAAGTGTTTTCCACCCAGATCTACTCCCAATCACTTCTTAGCAACTTGACGTTCGGTGGTGCCCGTTACATTGCTACAGGACGTGGTTTCTCTACCACACGGGTGTCATTCGCGATCCTCTACTCTCGTTTCGCTGGACCAAGCATCTACATGGGCATGCGGAACCTGTTGATCCTTCTGTATGCTAGTTTGGCCATTTGGATCCCCCACCTGATCTACTTCTGGTTCTCGGTCCTATCACTTTGTGTCGCCCCATTCGTGTTCAACCCCCACCAGTTCTCGGTTGCCGACTTCATCATCGACTATCGAGAGTTCCTGCGGTGGATGTCTCGCGGTAATTCGAGGACCAAAGCAAGCAGCTGGTATGGCTACTGTAGGTTGTCCAGGACTATGATCACAGGCTACAAGAAGAAGAAGTTGGGTCACCCCTCAGAGAAACTTTCAGGCGATGTCCCACGAGCTGGATGGAGGACCGTCCTTTTCTCGGAGATTGTCTGGCCGTTGATCTCAGCAACCATCTTTGTGGTCGCGTACATGTTCGTCAAGTCCTTCCCTGACGAGAAAGGAAACCAGCCCCCAAGCCCACTCATTCGAATCACCCTCGTCGCTGTCGGCCCAATCGTTTGGAACGCCACTATGCTCATCACCCTATTCTTCATCTCGCTGCTACTCGGACCACTCTTCTCCAAGTGGCCGAAGTTCGGATCGTACATGGCCGCGTTCGCCCATTTCTCCGCGCTTGTTGGCATTGTTGCGTTCTTCGAGTTCTTCGTGAGTCCATCCCAATCGTTTGCGCTCGTGGGTCCCTGTTAAACAATATTGTTATTAGTGGTTCTTGGAACTTTGGGATGCCTCCCACGCCGTCCTTGGTGTCATCGCCATCGTTGCAATCCAGCGAGCCATCCAGAAGATCCTCATTGCAGTCTTCCTAACCCGCGAGTTCAAGCATGACGAGACCAACAGAGCTTGGTGGACAGGCCAGTGGTACGGTAGGGGCCTTGGAAGCTCCGCGATTTCTCAACCTGCCCGTGAATTTGTGGTCAAGATCGTCGAAATGTCGCTATGGAGTTCGGACTTCTTATTGGCTCATATTCTGTTGGTCATTTTGACTGTCCCCCTACTTATCCCCTGGTTCGACCGCATCCATTCCACGATGCTCTGTGAGTCAAGCTCACGCGCACGAACCCGCCGTTATTGACCACTGTTTCCCCAGTCTGGCTCCGTCCATCGAAACAGATCAGGGCGCCACTATTCTCAACTAAACAGAAGAGACAGCGTCGGTGGATAGTCGTCAAGTACTCAATCATTTACCTGGTCGTAGTGGCCGGACTTGCTGCGTTGATCGTTCTACGTAAGTCTCCTCACCACCCCATTGTGCGTATGAATGCTCACGGCGTTTGCAGCTGCGCTTTTACGGGATCGCCTGAAGCTCGATTGCTCGGTGTGCCGGAATATCTAAGCCCTCTTGTCATGTTTCGTACATTTCGAGCCATCCTTTCGCATTGTGTACCATCGGCAGGCATCTTGACCATCGCTCCCTCCAGCTTTCTGTAATCATATATAGATACATACCACTCATTATCATCGGACTAATTGGATTCTGCGTTGGCAATAACAAAGTTTTTTGCTGGCTGTTCTGAGGCCGAAACCTGAGGCCGTAGAGGGATTGCGACCTGTGTGGTCACATCTCGATCGCGACTTGGTCTGCAAGCGCTCGCACAGACGAATCTCCCCTCTCATGACTTGGCTCCACGATGGCAGATCCTGAGGCCGCAAAGCTTTGTACTCAGATAATCCATTCACATTTTGGCCCGCTGACCACGGTGCGTGACTAGAGTACGGCCGGGATCCAAGGGCTCTGACCTGTCACACTCGACAGACGGTCGCTTCGACCTTGCTCACCCGAGGACGCCTGAATCTGGGACAGATAGTCCAGTTCACATCACTAAAACCGCGCACCGTTCGCGCCGCGTTGATAGTCTTGTTCCAACAAAACCTCTTATGGCGCTCTTCCGCAGACGAAGAGAAAGAGGTACTAGAGTTTAATGTGGGCGAATGTCTGACGCGTTTGAGGTTCGGGAGGTATGTGTGGTGGGCCGAAAAGAAGTGCGGACCGCTGGCGAGTTTTCCGATTTTCCATGGGCTTCCCCCGATTGAACGGCCGTCAGGGCGGAGATATTGTCCAGTTGGTGTTGGACAACGGAAAATTAAAACCACCAGATATCTATCGGCTACTGCAGGAGTCCACCCCAAATTTGTGTGAGCGATTCGTCTCGTTTCCAACCAGCCTCTGTCACTGAACAACCCCAGTGGTGTCGGGATGTAGAGAAATGTTGTACAAACTGGTTTCGGAAGGGTATCTCCGGCCGTCGACCGCACTATCTCACATCTCACCTCGGGAGAAGTTGATTCAGTACGAAGTCGAGGAAGTGGGGAAAAAGACTGGCTTCCTTACCGCCAAGGAACTGAGGCAGGCTAAGGAAGCTGCTTGGGCTCGGGTAAGGAGGGAGGAAAAAGAGGAGGTCACAGAGAAGAACGGTATCGTGAGTGCCTGGGAGTTCTGCAGACTAACACACTCAATCACACACCGTTTCCTAGAAACGGAATGAACAGAGAGACATCAATCGTAGGACGAGTAAGGTGAGCGGCAGTGCGTCTCCGGTCGAATTAAAATCATGACAGATTCAAGAAAAAAGCCGTGGAAGAGGTAGACGTGAGCATTCTCGCGTCTTTTCTCGTGGTACCTGTCTAGCCACCTAACGCCGAAGCAGGACAAGGTGCATTTTAGAGTGAGCGTAAACAAATTCGACGTGTACATTCGAAACAGCGTTGGTGCCATTCTCTGACCGTCCCCACCGATGGCTTACTCAACCAGGATAGCTCGTGGAAGCGGCAGCATTGCAACGTTTTAATGAGGGCGCCGCCACGATCATTCGAGCTACGCTCTCGGCATGCGACAACACACAACAAGGCCCAAATGAAGCCAGGTCAGGTGCGTTGAAGGAAAGCTACCCAAAGGCTGCCCTCTGACCTGCTGCTCACTGCAGATCCGGTTTCTGTTAATAATATCTTCGCATGCATCCCAGAAGATGAAGACCTATCACGCGGCCTGTACTACCCTTCAAAGCACAAACCATCACACCTGGAGTTGCTGAAAGAGTACCTCGGAATGCTGGCTTCGGCGGATAATCCTAGCCCCAGCGGAAAAGCAGCGTCATTTCTCAGCCTGAGTGGATCGAAAGTCCAGGTAGAATTCGACATTATTCACAGGCGACTGCAGCTGCAAGCGCTGGAGACGGCCTGCAGAGATAGGCACGGGGACGAGGGTGTCCGGGTGATGAGGTTGCTGTTAGAGACTGGGAAGATGGACGAAAAACAGGTTGGGCGGTCTTTTCCCGCCGCTTTAAAACGAGCAGACTTATCCCAGCAGATCTCCAAGATGGCCATGATGGCACCAAAGGACTGCCGTCCATTACTGTTCTCACTGTCTGCGGATGCTTTTGTCAGTTTACAAGAGGTTCCTCGCGGAGCGGATCGAAATCCGACCAGAACGTTCTTCCTCTGGTGGGTTACCTGAAGAATTCGCAGGAAACAATTTCACGGGCGTGTTTGTTAGGTACGTTGACCTCAGAAAGGCATATGCCACACTGCTCCGGAACGCATACAAAACGCTGTACAACATCGGAAAGCGGCGACAAACGGAAGTGGAGGAACCCCTGGTGAAGGCCATACTGGAGAAGAGCCGGAGGTCCGACGTCAGTCAAGACGTAGAACGGCTATTGACGCGGAACGAGCGGGAGGAGCTGGCGGCTTGGGAGAAGCGAAGAGATGAGCTGACGCTAGTCGAGGCGAGGGTAGAAGAGATGGTATTTCTCCTGAGGACATTGGATGGTACCCTCAATGTAGGCGATGAGGCCTGAGGGGTGATGTACAGGCGCTAATTTACCTTGGTCGCTTACAACCACATCCTCGCCGATGCTGCACCTCCGTAGACACGTTTTGTCCCGGGTGCCTAGAGCCTACTCCAGGTCATTGGCCTCTATAGCGGACACGGTTGCACCGGCACCCTACCAGCTTTTCGACAGGTATGCCAAGGTGCTGCAGAAGGACAGGTCAGCCACTCCGAACCGGGTGGAGAACAGTCGGACTGTGGACTACGTGCGGGATGAAATTGCGGACAGACTGATAGAACGTATGCTTGTGAGTTCTGGCCCCAGGTTCTCCCCTGTGTGCCCAAACGCGTGGTGTGCAGGATATCAAGCGCAAGTTCAATACCGTGCTCGATCTGGGGTCTGGCCCAGGGCACTTTGCTAAACTACTGGAGACCGAAACGACGCAAAAGGTCGTTATGCTTGACTCGAGCAGTACGCCATTACCACCCCCGGTCGCTGTGCTGAATGTTCAAGGATGTACAGGGAATCTCCTACACCGTGACCCCGACGGAGAGTTTGAAGGTATTTTGGTGCTTCTCCACTACTGGGGCCTGACCCTAAGACCATAAATTGCAGTCGAGGTTGAAAGGGTCATTGGGGACGAGGAGAACCTTTTGGCCACGATACCCAGAAATTCACAGGAAGCCATCGTTTCGTGTTTGAGTATCCACTGGGTCAACGACCTGCCAGGCGCGTCCTTCTATTGCTCTATCGCAGTGCCGTGCGTTGAAGAGCGTGTGCGTGCAGGGGCCCTGACGCAAATCAAGGAAGCGCTCGTTCCTGATGGTGTCTTCATCGGGGCCATGTTTGGTGGTGACACCCTGTTCGAACTGAGGTAAGCCGCTTATGACCGCAACACCCGTGACTTGGCTTACCAGGTAATCCAGGACTTCACTTCAATTAGCAGAGATAGAGCGCGAGGGTGGAATATCACCTCATGTATCGCCAATGACTGGTACGACGCCTTGAGACCGACAAATACTTTGCTCACAAGAAATGTCCTAGATACTCGCGATGTCTCTAATTTACTTGGCCGGGCGGGCTTCACCCTACTTACTGTGGATATCGACGAGATCACGGTCAATTACCCGGGAATGTGGGAGTTGATGGAGGACCTTCGGGCCATGGGTGAGAGTAACGCAATCGTTGGGAGGTGAGCTCGTCGTTCACGAGGCCAGGGTTAGCTCTACGGGTTAACTTTTTGGGCTCAGACGTGGTTACATTCACCGGGATACCCTTGCGGCCGCCTCCGCCATTTACAAAGGTGAGGATTTCGCTGATCCATTAATGCCCTTTTTCCAACCTCGGGCCAGAAATGCATGGGAGGGAAGATGGAGCTGTTCCAGCCACTTTCCAGATCATCTATATGGTATAATCAACCATTACCGGCCCCGAACGAAAGCCTAATGCAAATTGCGCAGATCGGATGGAAACCCTCTCCAGACCAACCGAAACCTCTTGAGAGGGGATCCGCCACGAAGAGCCTCAAGGACGTGCTCTGAGCCCAGTTCGGAGCACGTGAGTGCCCAGGGGCGGATTCTACCCGTGGGATGAAGGAGAGAAGATATTCAGGGTCGTTCTTGTTCTGGCTCCTCTACAACTACCTCGGTAGTCTTCTCCCTCTGATTGTCTTCTGGCCGTTTGAATTTTCGCTTCGGCATAACACTGTAAAGTGCCTCTTTCCAATCCTTCGACCGGTTCCAATGAAGGAGGATCTCAACGACCTGGTTTACGGTTAACACCTTCCTCGTTGGGAGTTCTGCGAGATAAGTCCCTATTGGAAGGCGAGCATGGCGGACGCCGGTCTCTACCGCTTTGACGAGACATAGGTTCTATCGCAAGCACGATCAGGCCGCCTCGCCAAATGCACATCCGATGCTTCACATACCTTGTACCTGTTGTGATCGACGATCCCCCCAATAATGTATGTTTCCCCCTCTTTCAACTCCGTCAACTCTACGTCCGAATCTGCGGTCAGATATACAACCGTGCCACGATCCACGACCGCACGACCATCTAGGGGTTCCCAGAGAGTTTCGTACGAGTTCGTCCACCATTCGACCCCGGTCCACCGCCTGTACCCAGCATCGCCAAGGCCCTCGAGCCGTGTGAGAGTTTTGCCGTCCAGAGAGGTATAAAGCAGGTGTTCGAAGGGACACGGCGCCTTCCTATTTGCACTGTATGTATACGCGAGTTGTGAGGATAAGGATACCACTTCCTTTGTGTGAGGATAAACAACTGTGACATGGCGGCAATCTAGGTCGGGCACGCACCTTCTCCGTCATCTTGTCGTCAAACCCAAGATCAACGACCAGCCTTGCACCAAACTTAGTTTGGGAGCCCGGGCTTAGTTTGACTCTCTTTGGCTTCGGGACCGCCCCGTCTTCATCGTGAGGCTGGGACTGTGCGACAGCTCGCTTGAGTTTCTTCCTCTCCTTTTCGCGCCCCCTCCGTTCCGCCTTCTGTTCTGCGAATCGAGCAGCTTTGGCGGCCTTCTTTTGAGATTTTTTCGAAAGAGGTTCGACCGCTATCTCATCTGAGGGGATGGCGGGACCGTCGGGTACAGAGAGTCCTTGGTCGTCGGCCGTCATGGACGTAGTCAGTCAAGTGCGCAATACGGGGGCCACAAGTCTGAGGTCTTCGATCGCCACATCTCCTACCGAAAGGCAAGCGGCCCTAGCCACACACAAATATCCGAATCCTGCTGATGCGGTGCTCTGGCAGCGGTGAAACCACCCTGGAGACAAAAGGAGCCAAAATATATCTCGACCCCGAAACAGTTCCGCCTCACCCGGGGGACGAGTGGACCAGATTCGTATGCATCTCAGATACTCACGACTGCACTCCAGTGGTGCCAGACGGTGACGTACTACTACACGCGGGGGATATCAGTGCAGGCATACCCGAGAGTGTGAAGTCGATGTTCGACTGGTTGAAGGGTTTACCCCATCAGACAAAAGTGTCAGTAGGATTGTGTGTTTTATGGTCGTCATATCTTCGCCTCACCATCCTTGAAGTGTAATTGCAGGCAACCACGATGTAAGGCTCGGTACGGCCATTTTCCAGTTCAAGCTCGTCTTATTTCGACTACCAGTTGTGTTTGGACAAGATGTGGCAAGTTGGGGGTCATATGGGAACAACTGGTTTCAGCAAGAGGGTAAGCAGGACCTAATCTGAAACAATGAATCCATCTCATTGGTTCTAGGTTTTCAAAGAATTGCAGGGAGTCGTGAGGGGGGACGACGCCCAGAAATCGGGGGTCCGCTACCTCGAATACGAGTCACTGGAGGTGGAAGTGAGAGGGAAGGTGTGGAAGATTTTTGGGTCACCGGTGTGTTCAGTCACTTATGGCGCTAGTCTCACCTGAGTCGACCCACCCACCCGCCAGGCGACTGCACGATATTCTTTCGGCGCGTTCCAGTACGAGAACGAGGGAGAGGCAGCGGGTCGGCATTTCATCTCCATGACGTCATCAATTGCAGGATTAACGCGTTCTCGGGCAGCCGTCTACTCCAAGATCCCCGGGGACACGGAAGTCTTATTAACCCACACACCAGCGCACAACATCATGGACGAAACGAGGAGAAGGGTCCGAGCTGGGTGTGGCGTCCTGGCAGGGAGGCTGAAGGGGTTGGCGAGCTGTCGGTTGCATGTATTCGGGCACATCCACGAGGCGCGAGGGGTCGAGATTGGAGAAGGGTACAAGATCCACGTGAACGCAGCGATTGGGAGCAGAATGGGTGGCCGCCCGGTCGTGGTAGATTTGTTGAATAATTTGGAGGATGACTCTGCCTGACTGAGGCGGGGTGGTGCAAAGCTCGAACGTGACACACGCGTGTGTCACGTTCATTCCCCTTCTCTCAACCCTGTCCACCGCCTTCCAGAGCCTCTGCTCGCTTTCATCGGCCAGAGATGGATGTTCAGCTCAACAAAGACCTCTTCAACAGCAGGCTTGAGCGGGTTTTGACTTCCTGGAAGGTGTTTACCACTTGTCGCGTCTTCTGCTCAACCACAGCTAATTAGCCGAAAGAGCGGGTCCAAGGACGAAGATTTCAGTTCTGTCGCAGACTGTGATGCCCTCCTTTTACTTGCCGGGGACCCCGCAGGCGAGGAGGAGCCAACCAAGAAGGGTGTCGCCTTCCAGGTACGACTGTCAATCCACCCGTAATAATCAGTCACTAAAGATCTGAGGGTAGACCTGGCTGCTTGGATACGAATTTCCGACAACATTTCTACTCTTGAAGAAGGACGGACTTTATGTTCTGTGCTCTGCCAAGAAAGGTACCATCTCCCCACATCGTCGCATTTCCACCTCCTCACAGGCTTCCAGCAAAGATCCTGTCACAGGCCGCCACACCAAAGTCTCCTGTCCCAGTCAACATCCTTGTACTGGCAAAGGGCAAAGAGCCAGCCACTGATGCTCTGTCAAAATTCCTCGACGTGTACACCTCTTTGGGGCGTGTCGGGGCCCTCGTCAAGGAGAAACACACCGGAAAGATGATCAGCGAATGGAATGCGGCTGTTGAAGGTGCTGCGACAAAACCAACAGTTGTGGACATCGCTTCAGCCATTTCCGGGTTTGTAGCTGTAAAGGACGAGGAAGAAATTGCGAGTACACCGTAACCATCACATTTTCTCCACTGACGTGTTCCCGGAAACAGAGCAACTTGAGGATGGCCGGAAACCTAACCAAGACGTTGCTCCAGCACCACATTGCACCCAAACTGGAAACCATCGTCGACCGACAAACCAAGATTTCGCATGAAGGCTTTGCCGGACTCATCGAAGGGAGGCTGGGGTCGGATGACAAACCACCCGATATGAAGGTCTGGGAGAAGGGTAATCTTGGCAAGGTGTGCTCCATCTTACCTGGATGTTACCCCCGACCACCTATATTCACTTCTCTGCAGGTTGACTGGCAATCTGTCGAGTTCTGCTATCCAACTATTATCCAGTCCCAGACCACCACCTCCGGCTATGATCTCAAGTTCACAGCGGAGTCGACACCCGATAACATCGCCTATAAGGGTGTTTTCCTGGCCTCGGTTGGAATTCGGTACAAATCGTATTGTTCAAGTCTCGGCAGGAGTATCATGGTGGACCCCACAAAGGTGTGTGTCACCCTGTCCAGTCGTTCCCCGCTGACTTTAGTTCCAGGAACAAGAAACGATCTATGGAATCCTTTTTAACCTCCAAACGGAACTCATGCAAAAGCTTCAAGACGGCGTAGTGGCCCGCGATGTCTATCACCACGCTATCTCGTATATTCGAGAGAAAAAGCCGGAGTTGGAGAAGAACTTTGTCAAAAGCGTTGGATTTGGTGTATGTACTGGATGACGCCGAGTGTTCACCTACCAACCCTCCTTGTTCTAGACCGGCCAGGAATTCAGGGACTCAGTCTATCTCCTATCCGCAAAAAATACCCGAAGGGTCAGGACGAATATGACCTTCATCCTTTCACTTGGATTTCAAGACCTCGCTGACGACCAGGGACAAAAGTATGGGATGCGAAACTCTCCCTTGCGTACTCCCCTAATGTTATTTCCGGTTAGGTATGCTTTGCAACTGAACGACACCGTGATCGTGAACAGCAAACGACCAGCCACTTGCCTCACGGACGGGTTGAAGAAGCCTAAGCACGTTATGTTTTTCTCTGACGACGGCAGCGAAGAGGAAGACACTGCAGCCCCCACAAAGAAGGGTACCAATGGCAACCAATCTCCGCTGAAAAACAAGACTGCCGGAGGGAAGGTTCTCCGCAACAAAACCAGGAACGCTGGGCAGGAAGAGGCTGCTCAAAGCACCGCCAAGATTGCGGTGCACCAGCGGGAACTGCACGCCCAGCTCCACAAGAGTGGGTTGGCCAAGTACTCCGAGAGTGGATCTGGGGCTGGTGGAAAGGAGGGGCAGGGGTGGAAGAAGTTCCAGAGTTACAAAGGCGAACTCGGTCTTCCAAAGGAGGTCGAGGGCCTACGGGTCAGTACCGTCTTCCCACACGGAGACGGAAAACCCTCATTCGCGTTTCTTAGATCTTCGTTGACCGAAAAGCGTCGACCATTATTTTGCCCATTCATGGTTTCGCCGTCCCTTTCCATATCAACGCGATTAAGAACGTCAGCAAGAGCGAGGAGGGCAACCACACACTGCTTCGTATCAACTTTCAAACGCCGGGCCAAATTGCCGGCAAGAAGGAAGACACGGTGCGACTGTGGGCTCGTACTGTACCGAGATGTTCCTAACCTCTCCTCCGTAGCCCTTCGAGGACCCTGATGCCACTTTTGTCCGGTCGATTACGTATAGGTCTACCGATGGCCACCGTTTTGACACCATTTCGAAGCAAATCACAGACTTGAAGAAAGAGGTCACGAAACGGGAGCAACAGAAGAAAGAGATGGCAGACGTCGTTGACCAAGATTCACTCATCGAGCTCAAGGGCAGGCGACCGGTCAAACTTCCTGAAGTGTTCGTTCGCCCAGCTCTGGACGGGAAACGGTTACCCGGGGAGGTCGAGATTCACCAGAATGGTCTGCGATACCAGTCACCAATGGGTTCGCAAAAGATCGGTAAGATGCGTCTTGCGTCGTCCGCGTTTACCCGGTGAGGCTCATGGATTCCCAGATATCCTTTTCAGCAACATCAAGCACCTTTTCTTTCAGCCCTGTGATCACGAATTGCTCGTGATCGTCCATATACATCTGAAATCACCCATGATGATCGGAAAACGGAAGGCGCACGTAGGTTCCTACGATCTCCTTATTTCCCTCGTCTGGTACTGAAGGGTCGATAGGACGTTCAATTCTTCCGCGAGGCGTCGGATGTTCAGTTCGACGAAACGGGTAACAGGAAGCGTAAATACCGTTACGGAGATGAAGACGAAATCGAACTGGAGCAACAGGAACGGAAGCGAAGGCAGATGTTAAACAGGGAATTCAAGGCTTTCGCGGAGAAGGTGGCGGAGGCAGCGACAACAGCTGTAAGTTCTTGCACAATCGACCCACCGCGCAATGCGTCTTACCCGCTCTCCCCCAGCTCGGTGATACCATCGAGATGGATGTACCGTTTCGAGAACTGTCGTTTGAGGGTGTCCCACACCGGACGAACGTCCGCCTACAACCGACGACGGATTGTTTGGTGTACCTCTCCGATCCTCCATTCTTGGTCGTTACGTTGAATGAGATCGAGATCGCATCGCTGGAGCGTGTTCAGTTCGGGCTGAAACAGTTCGACATGGTTTTGGTGTTGAAGGATTTCACCAAGTCGCCCCTGCATGTCAACTCAATACCCACGAATCTCCTCGATGACGTCAAGCAGTGGCTCGAGTAAGTACCCCCTCTCGTTCGGACTGGGGGCGTTAACTAAGATCTTCTCAGTTCGGTGGATATCCCATTGGCTGAAGGACCCGTCAACCTTAACTGGAACCCAATCATGAAGCACGTCAACGAGAACCCATACGAGTTCTTCACGACCGGTGGATGGGGTTTCCTTGGTGCCTCCAACGGAGAGAACCAAGAAAGCGACGAGGAGTCAGGGTCTGAATCGGAGTACGAGCAGGCCCCGTCCGAGTCCGACTACTCAGAGGCCGGCGCCTCAGAGAGTGATTTCAAAGATGGATCCGACGCCAGCGATGACGAAGGAAGTGGCTCCGACTTTAGTGGCAGTGAAGGCGACGATTGGGACGAGTTGGAGAGGAAGGCTGCGAGGTGTAAGTGGAATTTAACACATCCCTGGTTCGGCTTTGGTGACGCCGCCTGCAGCGGATAAGAAGACACAAGATACGAAGAAGACGAAGGGGAACGACTCGGATGACTCTGATGCCCGTCCGAAGAAGGCGCCTCCAAAGGGCAAGTCGCAAGCTAAACCCCCAGCAAAGACGAACGGAAAAGTATCTGGAAAGGCCAAGGCCAATGGCAGACGATAGAGACTCGCCGTCGTCCACCTCTCACCCCCTTGGTTTCTTTCAAGTCCGCCAATAGTTTAGTATATGATATATTCCTCGAATGTACACATTTTATTCTCTTCCGGTTCCTCTTCCCGGTCCCGACCGTGGTCGTGTGATCTGGCCTGTCCAACTCGTCAAACTCGTCTACCCTCCCACCATGACTCCGAGCGAAGCTGACCTACCGACCATCTTTGACCCTGCAAGTCTGGTCAAGAAGGGGTTGTGTCCCGTAACCAGTATCAGGTATGGCAGGGACCCGTTGGAGAGCCATTCGTTGTATTACGAACAGCATGGGACTGGGGCGGAAAAGATAGTCTTCATCATGGGGTGCGCGCACTCGTTTTTCGTGACGACGGGTTGCCTTGACGAACCCCCAGCCTGAACAACACCTCTTTCTCTTGGGCGAGCCAGGTCGAACACTTTGGTCGCAATCCTGAGTATTCGGTCCTCGTGTTCGACAACCGAGGCGTTGGAAATAGCGGGGCACCTCTCGGCCCATACACGTGAACACGTTTATTATCACCTTCCGAAGAAGCTTACCATTGGTACGTAGGACGAGTGAAATGGCCGGGGATGTGGTCGTTCTGCTGGATTACATCGGTTGGAAAGAGGAACGAGGCGTTCACGTTGTTGGTATTTCTCTGGGTGCGCTTCCTCCCAGATATCGAGCTTTTTGTTGCTCACCAGTTGCGAGCTAGGTGGTATGATTGCCCAAGGTCTGCCCTCCCGGCTCCATACGATTGGAATTCATCGTTTAGGATCGTTGTTGTATACCCAGAATTGTCGACGTTGATACCACACCGCATTGCGTCCCTCTCCCTCATTGTTACGACCGCGGGGGGGCGACCATGGAATAATTTCCCTCCGGTAAGTTTCACGGAAATGCAATGGCACACACGACAACTCAATCGATCTAGCTCAAAGGCACGCTTGTCCTCACAAGGTGCGCCGGCTGTCCACCATCCTCGTATTGAGTGAATCTGACAACCTGGTAGACTGTTGACGATCAAAGATCCGGCTGTGCGAGTGTCGACATCCCTCGTAACGCTGTTCCCTGCGGCGTGGTTAGATGCGAAGGCGGAAGGGGACCCCCGGGGTTGGACAAATAAAGAGGTACAAACTGAGGTTAGCTTGCGCGTTCTGCTTCCCACCGAAGGTTTTTTATTCAACTGCTTTTTCAGGGCTTCTTGAGGCGGTATTACACCGCTCGACCCCAGCCATTCATTGGAGTTATTTCGCAGATGGCGGCTGGACTGACGCACAGAGTCAGCGGGGACAGACTGAGAGAAATCTCGAGACTGATTCCCAAGGTTGTTATTGTGACCGGCGATGAGGATCACCTCGTGAACCCGGACCGAAGCAGGTTTATCAAGGCGAGTATGCCAGAGGCTGAACTGGTAGAGTTTGCGGACACTGGACACGCGATACACCTCCAGCGGACGAAGGAGGTGAACGAGATTATTGGCCGGGCCATCCGAGAGGGCCGTAGTCGATCATTAGAGCTACCGTAGGAGACGCGTCGGGACGGTCGGGATGTACGAATAAGGAATGTTGAACGTTGAACATTTCTTGCGCCAACGCTTTGTTCCTCCTCCTCCTCGACTCTGCTATGAACACCTTACGCTCGTTTGATTCGCCCGGCCTCGCCGTTCCACCTTCCTCCCTCAGCACCGTACAAATGCCAGACGTCTTCGTCATCCCCCCAGAGGAAGAACACGGGGAGACACCACCCTTCTGCTACTTTGATGCCTCAAAGGCCGTTCACTCCACCAAACCCGACATCGAGTCGGTCGACATTGCTCTCAACGTGCACCAGCAGATTGCTAACACCGCCCCAGTATTCCGTCGAGTCTCGGAGGAAGAGGTCGTCATGCCCGTCCGCCGTTCCACAGAGGAACCCTGTTCTCCAATCAGCCGGTACGGGTCAGAGGACGAGGACGATATAGTGGAGGTCTACAAGGTTGGAAGGGAAATACCCTCCGTCGCTGGGAAGAAAGAGTCCATGTCCAGGTCCAAGACCTTCAGGGCTCGTGCGTCCCAAGCATTACGGTCCATTAAAAACGTCGGCAAGTCGTCTCGCAAGCAGCCTGCGCCAGTTCAGACTTCCCCTAGTCTGCCGCCTAACGGGGACGAAAATGTCAGACCCACCACCCCGTCGGTTGCTTCCCGGGCGGGGAAGAACACATTGTCCAAGCGGCGTTCTCGCCCTCTTAGCCAGATCTTCCGTTTCAACCAAGAAGAACCTGCCACGGAAGCTGTCCCCCCATCTCCCACCGCCACCGTCCGACCCACCTCTCCTGCGCTTTCGTTTGCTTCCCATACCAGGTCCTCTATGCAGTCCTCCATCCTGGGTTCCCTCCGACCCTCCTCCCCCAGCCCACAACCGGGACCATCTAGGCCAACTTCACCCCTCCACTACGACGACGACCCTCCTACCTCGCTGGGTTCTTTACGTCCCAAGCCCTCCTCCTTCCGAAAGCGGTTATCTCTTTTGGAGCTCCCCCGTCTGTTCAGTTCCCCATCGACTGTTAGCACCGCCAGTTCAACATCTACCCCGTCCACCGCTTCTCTTGAATATCCTCCCTCTGACGTCCCGGCGACACCTTCACCCTCGATGACCGCCTTGGCAAGACGGCCCTCTCAATCTTCTTCGAAGCGCAGCTGGACCTTGTCTCGTCCAGGCGACGATGACAACGAGGAAGAAGATTATGGAGAAGTCCAGCCTGCTTCGTCTCTTAGCATGGTGAAGGAAGAAGATTCCTACGCAAACGACTTTAGCCTCGAGATGAGGCTCGACTCACTTCATTTTGACTCTCTTTCCTTTGACCCTAACGATTTCACCTTCAGTTCGATTAGAGGGCACAGAACCCAGATCGAAGTTAACTAGCCCTTCCGCCTGCATATTCGTTCCAACCTTTATCGGTCATACCACATTTTACTTTGAGGATTTCAATCGTTAATGATCACGCTCCTTTTCCTTTCCTTCCCATGTACCATGAGATTACCTGTATCCAGATTGCATGGCGAGTTTTTCGGCAAGACGTGCGGTTGCAAGAGTGATCGATCCGTGTGCCACGACATCACTGTCGATCTAGTTAAACACCTCCATGCAGCTCTTTCTGCTGCTGTTCACACTTGCCACCGCCGTGGTATCCAACACCGTCGGCGAAACCGACAAGTCACTCTTATGGGGGCCATACCGACCGAATCTGTACTTTGGCATCCGCCCTCGGTTGCCCCACTCGTTGATGACCGGTCTCGTGTGGTTCAGCACTGTGGACTACCTGTCCGTACAAAGTGCGTCTACGATTTTGGCCAGAAGGCCCGTCCATTTATTTTTGCACCCCAAGGGCCCAGGCACGCATGTGAACAAGATGACAAGCTAGACGGTTACACTTGGACCCAGTACGACCCCCGCGAGGGAGGCGTCCAAGAGATCAAGGACTCACAGAATAATGTCAAGATCACCACAGAGTTTCTGAAGGTTCCCGGTGGAAAGAATGGTGGCAGTTGGGCTGCTCGAATCAGGGGAGAACCCATGGACCCTTGTGAGCGGAGGCTAATGAACTCCATTCCAGCGACGAAGGCTCACATGAGATGGATTCCCCATAGCGACACCCATGCATATTTCCACTGTCTTCTACTCCGGTCTCGAGGGTCTCGGCGGCCTTGAAATGCAAACCGAACCAGCGTCCAAGGTATGGCCCGTCTTCTCTGGTCGGCGTGTGGGAAGTACACGCTAATCGACCCAATCACAAGGGTATTGACGGCCCAGCCGTTTTTACTGGTTCCACTCCAGACTTGGACGACTTCACGATTCGCATAGAGGACGATCCCAAAAACATTTATGTCGACGAGGCGTCCCGTATCGGTGACGCTATCGGAAGAACAGGCTTCGCTGGATACCGAGTGGACCAAGGAGACATCTGGCAAGCGAAAAGTGGCTTGGAATTAACTGATCAACGCGTTCGACACTGACTCTGACCCGCAGAGCACATCATGGATGACATATCCGCTCGAGCGGGCAAGGTCTTGGAACCCTTCCGTTCTCAAGAGCACAGGGGCAACGTTCCCAGCCCTGCTTTCAGTTTACAGGTTTCAAACAGCGTTCAGCCAGGAAGTAACCTCTACGCCGTCCAGAAGACTTTCAATGGACCCTTCCAGTTCGATGTGTTCTACGAGAGTGCAACCGCAAACCACAAACTCGACGGTATGATACAAATACCCCGTCATTACTGATTATCCTGATGTCCATGGTGCAGCCGCCAGTTTGAACCAGGGAATCCCAGCCCTGACCTCTGCGTTCGCTGCTCGTTTCAAGACAGTCTTCCCTATCCCCCCTGCAAACCAAACAACAGAGAAATTCTCCCAAGCTATCACCTCGAATTTGCTGGGTGGAATAGGCTATTTCTATGGTTCCTCGATCGAAGATCGTGGGTTTGCCTACGAGTGGGACGACGAAGACGGGGAAACTGAGGGCGGAAAGTCAAAGGGCCCCGAGCTCACAGAACCTCGAGAATTGCTTACCGCGACCCCGAGCAGGAGTTTTTTCCCAAGAGGATTTTATTGGTGCGTGTGCTAAATCTATGGGGTCCTCGGATGTTCATCGTACACAGGGACGAGGGTTTCCATCTATTACACGTCGGAGCTTGGGATAACGCCCTCAGTTTGGACATCCTCGAGGATTGGGTGAACCTCGTTGATAAAGACGGTTGGGTAGGACGCGAGCAAATTCTGGGCGAAGAAGCGCGTAGTCGTGTCAGTATCTCCGCTGTGGTCCTAGCCCCACGCCCTGACGCATACCCGCAGGTACCAAGCGAGTTTCAAACCCAAGTGCCGACCTTTGCGAATCCACCAACTCTCGCCATGGCTGTCACCGCTTTCATCGGAAGGCTGAAGGCACGCTCCCCAGGACCCACCGGCTTCGATTTGGGTATGGGGGGTGAGTCTGCCCAGGTTCGCATGTCTGATGGCGCTCGTGGCGTTTCTTCGTTACGTGACGCTCACCTCGAGGAACAAGAAGTCGCTCGGAAGTACTTGAACACCATCTACGCTCCTCTTCGCAGGCACTACGAGTGGTTTAGGCGAACCCAACGTGGACACATCAAACGATACGGTCGCACGGCGCATTCGAGGACGGAAGGGTACCGGTGGAGAGGTCGGTCCGAGACCCACGTCCTGACCAGTGGAATGGATGACTACCCGAGAGCTCCTGCCCACGCTGGTGAGTTACACTTGGACCTGATCTCCTGGATGGGTTTCTTCAGTAGGACCATGAAGGAGATCGCGGAATTCATCGGCGAGGATGATGATGCGGAGACGTTCGCTAGAAACGAGAACGCGATCACCCATAATATCGACGGTACCCCACCACGTCCCAACGGCATTACGCCAACACTCACGGTTTTTTTTTCGACAGACTTGCATTGGAGCGAGAAGGACCAGATGTACTGCGATCTCGGCATCGACCAGGAAGGTCAGTCATCCTCAAGCACACCACCATCTTCCCGCCGCTAAACAACGCGCATAGACGAGTCATATCACGAATGCCACCGTGGTTACCTTTCTCTCTTCCCACTCTTTCTCTCTCTCGTTGATCCGTCTTCCCCGAAACTTGGAGCCATGTTGGACTTGATGAGCGATCCTAAGCACTTATGGTCCCCATACGGCATCCGCAGTCTTTCTCTGTCGCATCCCGAATTTGGGAAGGGTGAGGACTACTGGAAAGGTGCGATCTGGATGCCAATGAACTACATGGCTCTCAGTGCACTTCACGGAGTAAGTCCTGTACCTCTCCGCTGATGCTGCCCGTATCTCACACGCCATGAACAGAAGTATGCCGCTGCGGAGGGACCACACCGGGAGCGAGCCAAAAGGATCTACTCCGAACTGCGAACGAACATCATCGACAATGTCTTCAAGGAGTACGAACGGACCGGCTACGTATGGGAGCAATACAACGCAGAGACCGGGGAAGGTCGAAGGAGCCATCCGTTCACAGGATGGACCTCGCTCGTGACGCTGAGTAAGCACACATATGCATCGGCTGCCTGATACCGTACTGAAATTCCCCCAAGTTATTTCAGAAACGTATTGAGACGAATCCCTGTACTACATACCCACGACTATCATCTGCAAAATGATAGCTATACTCGCCACGTTGGACCCGTTTGTGGCTGATGAAACTTGATCCCCGAGGACGGCAGGATGGTCGAGTGGTCTAAGACGTGGGATTTAAGTTGTGTAAACTTCCCCATCACGCAAGTGGCGCGGGTTCGAACCCCGCTCCTGTCATTATTCTTTTTCCTATTCGATGTTCAATGTGCTCCAGAAAATAAGTACTACCCATGCGAAGATATCGAAAGCAGATGCGATGAATGTGGGTGAGGGGGGTGGTATAAGCAAATACAGAATAAAACAGAGGTCATGAAGAAGAATCTATGCGAACAGTGACGTCCCCGACTGAATCATCGTCGCCCCCATCAATGGAGTTCGTCCGAGAGAGACCAGGATCAGACTGGTCCACCAACGTAACTGAGTCGTTATAAGTGACGCTATCCCGCTCGCTTGGCGACTCCGGGGTTACCTCTAACCCCCCCAGCCGCCGACGATTCCTCCTGGAGGAATAGGGATTTGTCTTGGGAGAGGTTGGTGTCAGAGTCGTGAAGCCATCAGACTGTAACCGAGCGAGCATGTTTCGGGCCAGGTCAGCCGGGTCCTCCTTCTCGAACGGAGATGTAGCCGTATCCACGGTGAGCGCGGAGGGTGCGGCGCTTTGACGTGATCTTCGAGCTCGACGTCCAACGCTCTCGCCACTCCGGAGCTTCTCGAGCAAATTGTCGAGGACAGACGTGTCCTCGCTTTCGGAAGCTTCCTCCTGAGCCTTCTGCCTAGCAGCCCTCAGCCCTTCAGTAGCTATACGTCTCTTCTCTGCAGAAGCCTTTTGCTCCGCAAGTGTTTGGTTGTCCATCTTGCATTTCTATAGACACATTAGCGGGAACAGTGAAAGATCAGCTTCGCAAGTTCCAATACTCACCCTGTAAGATGTGATGAAGGTCTTGAAAATCCCATAGAACTCTGAGGATGTCGTAGTCTTCTCGTCTTCGCCGTAAAACTGTGCAACCTCTGAAAACGTGGATTCGGCAGCGTTGACGCCGTCAACCAAGTCTTCAAGCAGTGCGGTTGCTTTCTTCAGGAAGGCCCACATCTTCGTGCCATACTGGTTGCTCGGTTCAACGTTTGCGAAGTTGTCTGTGAGTTCTTGGCGGATCTTCTTGAGACCTTCGCGTAAGTTTGCGAGGTCCTTCCGGACGTCCTGGAGGTTGTCTAGAACTGTGGTTGGCTTCACGTCCAGGTTGTGATCTATGCTTGACCGTACCTCGGTATGCTTCAGAAGGACGGCTCAGTTCCTCCATGAATTCCTCCATGTCAGGGAAGTACTTGGAAACAGTCCGCTCAAGGAAGTGTAAGAGGGTTGTGTTGTTCACCGACTTTGTATCTACGAGCTAGAGAAACGGAGTGTTAGTGTGAAGTCATCCACACTAGGCAACTCGCCTTACCTTGTTGATACTGCTGACCCTGAACCCGAAAGCACCGCCCTTGACGCCCGTTCCGTTCATGTAGTTTCCGATGAGTAAGATAAGCTGGTGACCCACAGTCAGCTATCTCATATCCCGCATACTTCCCACACAGAACCCACGCTGAGAAGCTCTTTGAAATGCTTCGCGTTCAAGAGCGCCTGCCCGGCTTCCGAAAGCCTCCTGGCACCCTGAATGTTCCAGCGTCAGACTAGGGGTACTGAATACTTCCGAGGATACGAACCTCGTCTAACATCGTCCAGCTTTCCTCAAACGCAGCCTTGTACAACATACCTTCCACACGTGGACCCAAACGGTCGATCTCAATGAGTTGGACCATCAGCCTGTCAGCAGGGTGGAGTTCGGCCAGTTGTTCTGGAGGAGCTTTGCGATAGATATTGAGTTTGCCAACCTAGCGGTGGGTGTCAGACACGGTGAATCCCCCAAAACGGGACACGTACTTGTTCGGGGGTGGGAAGGATCGGTTTGAGCTCAGACAAGAACAGTTGCGTACACACTCCCTGGTCGAATGAAGCGACCTTTGCTGCGAGCTCCTCTGGACTCAAGTTCTTGACAAGTTTGGTCAAGATTTCTGTACCGTGCGTCAGCGATACCTTGTGCGGTGGTTTTAGTTACTTTACTTACCGACGCGCTTCTTCGTGTTGGAGTCTAGCACGCTCTTGAGTTCTGCTTGTTTCTGTCGAGCTGGCGTCCCGTTAGTTAAGGTAAAATTTGGGAACGAGCGAAAAGAGCCAACCCATAAGATTAACAACCAGCTGCTTGGCCTTGAAATCTTCCTCCATTTCAACCCAAACACCATCAAGCTGCAGCTTCCTGAGCCATTCTTCTTCTTGTGTTGGATCATCGTTAAATACTGTCTTCTGCGCCTGTTGCTGAGGAATCTTATCCCACTGCAGCTGCTTCATCTTCGTGCTCGGGGTTATCGGTAGGTCCTTGCGGGGAGAAAGGAAATTATTGATATTGGCGCCAAGGAACATCGACCCTCTAGCAGAACCAGGAGCAGAGTTCGGCATCGAGGCAAGGATTTTGGCATTTGAAGAAGAATTAGCCATAGAGAGTCGCCCTCCAAATCGTCCAGGCGGCGGGGGTGGTGGTGGTGGTGGGGGGAATCCTCCGGTCTCAGGGATGGGTGACTTGAATCCAGGAGGAGGTGGCGGCGGCGGCGGCGGCGGCGGCGGAGGTGGAGGACCATCCACTCCAATGGTACCAGGCGTACCGGGGGGTGGCGGTGGCGGCGGAGGGGGAGGAGGAGGAGGGGGAGGAGGGGGAGGAGGAGTATCTTCTGCAATGGCATCGGACATCCCGGGGGGTAGAGGGGGCAGCGGGGCATCCGATTGAGTCCCAGGTAGCGTTGTGGAGGGTATCACAGGGCTGGGGTTTATTGGAGGTTGCTGTCCCCTGACAGCCAGCTTCCTACGTAGCTGCTCGGCGAATGTCATACTTCCACCGGAGACGCCGTCAGCCTCGCTGACGGACGTTGGTTGAGTCTCATCTGTAAGACCTGAAGAACCACTCTGGCGAGGCTCGGTCTCATCCTCGTTGTCGTAGTGTCCCGTGATAACATCCGAAGTGGCCAAAGGTGAAGAGATGTCCACGAGAGTGCGGGAGCCGCCTGGTCGTCTCGGTGACCCCCTGAGGCTCCGTGCTCCCGAGGACGGGGGGACCTGAACAAAGAGGCAAGTGAGAAAATGTGAACGTTTTACCACGAAGGATAACGCATACAATGTTGGCGCCAGCAGCAAATTGCTGCTCCAGTTGCTCTTGTGCTTCAGCGTCATCGGCGTCCATGAACTGAGACAGGTGACCATTCTGTGCCTCCGATAATCTCGTAGACTTGGTATGTTTCTTCACGGAAGAATTTGCAGGTCGTCTTCGCAGACTACTGTCCCGTGAACCGCCCGCGGAGTCATCTTCGGTATCAGATTCGTCGAAACCGCTCGTGTCACCCTCGCGTTTCCGTCTCCGATTGCCTCGGCCTTCGAGAATGCTGATTGTCTTGTGACGCTGGAGGTGTTTCTCGAGGTTGTCAATCAAGTTCTTCCTATCCATACCTCCAGAGTTTTCGAAAACCTCTTCGACGCCCTTCCCGACCTCCTTCAGCATCCTAAATAGCTCCATGATCTGTGCCTCAAGCTGTGCAATCTGTTCCTCGTATCCAACCCTCTGCGTCTCGAGCTTCCCCTGAAGACGAGAGGTATTGGCACGAGAGACTTGGAGTTTCTCCTCCAATTGAGCGATCTGACCCTTGAGCTTACCGACCAAGCCATCGACGCCCTGAGAAACCTCGGCGTCGAGAGCATCCTTCTCAAGTTTAAGCTGTAGCGCGTAAGCTCTGGCCTCGGCAGCCTCGTCTTCGACGGCCTGTAACCGATCTGCTTCATTGAACTGGGCAATGATCCGCTCGACGGACTGCCCGAGCCTATGCTCTGCCCCCGCAAGTTTCTTGTCTAACACAACATCCGCCACCATGGAGTCGATCAACTGGTAGTAGTGTGTCAAGGCGGGGCCATCTTCTCGGATGAGCAGGAGGTGTTGTAAAGTGGACAATAGGTAGTCCTTAGCCTTGAGGTTCTCAGTTTTTGCCCGGATAGCCTTGAACACGTCTTCTGGGTTCCGGAAGTCCTTCAGGAACTCCTGATCGAGGCGTTCCCTAAGCTTCTTCTCATCCTCATCAAGGGTTTGTTGGAAAATCTTCAGCAGTTTGTCGAGTGGTGTATGGCCGAAGGAGCGCAGAAGTTCCAGGATCCGGTGCAACCCAGCCGCCTCCATCTGGGAGCGGTGATGTATACGCAAGTCCAGGTCGTTGCAGGCGACCAGTATACCATTCATCATGATCATGCAGCCGACCTAGAAGCTTGTGAATAACCGAACTGGGGCTGTGGGAACGGGGGTACAAACAGCGTAATCGTTCATCGAACTGTCTGGACCGCCAGCTCGCCGAATCTCGTCGCTGGCCCCGACCAAACTTCCCATGACACCCCGCCCGGATAGAAATTGCTCCATTGATTTGAACCAGTATGCATACGGTGTCGCGGCTTCATTGTTCGCAGTGCTGAGGGTTTCGAGGGCGTTAATGACGAGAGGGAATGCCTGGAAGTCCCGTTCGTAGATGAAGAAGATCAGAACATCCGCTATCGCCTTCCTGGTTTGCAGGTGTGGGGTATTCAACGATGTAGCGACTTGGCTGACGATTGCCGGGTGGGTATATGCTTCCTGCGCACCGAACTAAAAGCTGTGTTAAGTGAAGTACATGGAAAGGGGCGTTCTCGGCTTACCTGGTTGTTGAGTATAGTCTTTATACACTTAGCAATACCGAATTCTAATTGAACATCCTCGTTTCGCCTAAAAACGGGGTTCAGCGTGGCGACAAAAACGGGTGTGAGGTCCTTGATCACCTCTTGTTGCCCTTCCTTGATATCTGTGCGAGAGCTTGTGCAAGTACAGAAGTACCTTGTATTGAAACGAAGTGCTTAAACCAGCTAAAACTTCTTCAGCAGTGGAAGGGGGAGAATGTTGTGGTAAGGTTGACCTCAGCTGGTTGCTACGCAGGGAAACCTCCAGACTTGATGCTTGTTTCGGAGTGACAGTTCGGTCCATAAACCTTTGGATGTACCACTCGGGTGACCCTTCAACAAACGCGGCAGATTGACCTGTCTCTACTTGTTTCTTGGTTTGCTGTTCACGCCTACGGTCCTCGGACCACCGAAGATGTTCTGCGTTATACACCATCTGCCACTTCTGATCAATGGTCATATTGGGCATGTTATCGCCAAGGTCCAAAGAACGCTTGATCTCCCGGAACAATGCCTCGATCTCCTCGTCGTTGTCTGGTCTGGGAAAGTAGAACTCTTCCGCTTGCATGCCGTGCCGGGCGGCGTGGAGGGCGTTGCCAATGTGAGTCGAATGGTGGTGTTGGGAGGGTGAATCGGAGATAATTGAGCGGGTGTTCATTGACATGCGTTCGGACCGGGTCGTAGCACGAGAGGTCGGCCGAGTGGTCTGTTGGTTGGAACCCCTGCGCTGCGAGTGGTAACCTCCAAAGTCCGAGACGGAAGGACTCCTCCTCCCCGAAGATACAGAGGTTTCGCTTACGCTCGTAGTTGACCGATGATGGGAATAGGTCTTATCGGACTCGTTGTAAATGGTGGGAGAATCTGCAGTCGATGGAGAATTCAGGGGTGAAATTGGTCTGGTAGCAGGGTGCGAGCCATATAATTGATCCCGTTCCTGCTTCGAACGATGCATAGTGTAGAGGTTGAGCTCTGTGCCGTCGGTCGTGAGGGTCGGATTGGTGATTGGTGCAGAAATCACGCTGGGTACGGAACCGCGAAGAGCCTGTGAGGTTGTCCCGACATGGATGGGTGTGCGGGGGGAGGGGGCCAGTTCTTCATATGGCTTAGAAGCACCGAGTTCAGAGGCCGTCTCCGCAGAGGATTGGCGAGGTCGGTTCTTTTTGCGGGTGAGGAACATACTCGAGGCCAGAGGATAGCAATCACAGTCCTGCCGTCGCCGTCGCCGTCGCCGTCGTCGCCAGTGATGCCAAGATGGAGGGCGTGTGGTTATAACCTGAAAGAGGATGGGAAACACGCTCAACCCTTCTTAGTTTATCGCTTCCATTTGCCCAAACTTTCCCTCCCCATGGCTTTCCGCTCTCTCTTCGTCGCCTGCGCTCTCTTCTCTGTCGCTCTCGCTCAATCCACCGAGCTCCAGCTGGAGGGCATTAAAGCCCATTTCAAAAACGCCCAACTCGTCCCCGTCCCCATCCCAGCGTTCGAGCCAACGGCAATCCTCGCTGCCAACTTCGAGGGTCTTGGGACCATTACTCCCGGCCAACTCGTCACGAAAGATAGTCAGACCCTTCAACGTTTATTCTCCATTTGTCTGAAACTAAATGATACCAAGTACAGAAGTCGCAACGATGCCTGGGATCACATTGACTCCCGCCAACTCAACCGTCACCTTCAATGGGAACTACACGGTCGCCATGATCGACCCCGGCGCCGTTGGTTCTGACCAGGGCGAGGGGCAGAACCGCCACTGGCTCGTCAACGGCGCAACGGTTTCTGGTAAGCGATCCCTCCGCGCCCATATGGCAGATTGCTGAACAACATTTTCCTCTCAGGTGGTAAACTCACCTTCGAGGGTGCCACTACGATCACCGAATACGCTGGACCCGCCCCTCCCGCTGGTTCTGGACCACACAGGTCAGTGCAAGGTCACAGTCCATCTTTCTTGTCTCACCTTCCGACACTCTCGCAGGTACACAATCGTCGTCTATGCACAGGGCAGTAACTTTACCCCTCCTGAGGGTCTCTCTGGCCCTACCCCAGGGGTTGTACCATTCGTCTTCCCCGACTACGTGAAGAATACCAACTTGGGACCGCTCGTCGCTGGGATTTATTACCAGGTGGAAGAAGGCACTGCCACCGCTTCCATCCCTGCCACTTCCTCTGTCGTTTCTTCCACCCTCCCGGCCGCCCACTCCTCCAGCTCTGGAACCCCTTCCAGTACCAGCAGTGGATCCAAGCCCACTGGCACCAGTAGCGGTAACAACAACACCGGTGGCGCGATCGGTAAAGTGTTTAGTGGCTCTCTTTTGGGCCTCTCGGCTGTCTTAGGCTACATTATGTTGTAACGCGTTAACTTCGATCTTGTGTGCAGCTTGTGGCCGCCATGGACATTACAATTAAGTACTCTTGTATCGCCCTCATAATCATTTACGTTCCTTAATTCCGTATACCCAAATCGCCATGCCACGAGAGGTAGTGGATCACGACAACGGCCAAAATCCAAGAAGCCCCTTTTCCTACCTCAGGTGGAATCGTTGTAACGTTCTCGTGCCACTTCGTGGGTGTTGTTGTACGAAGAGTAGACACCATTGGACATGGACTCGATGTCCTTACCCTTGGAGGCACCAAGCCCCACCCCTTGTGCATAAATGGCCGTTTGTCTGCAAAGGTAGTGAGTGGCAGCAGGCGGAAGGAAGCGGGGCCTCACATACACGGGATCGACCCTCCCTTCTCCGTTGGTCCCCAAACCTGTGCCCTCCGTCCAGCCCATCATCTTCAACAGCTTGTTTCCAACGTTACCCTCATCTTGGCCAGGGTTGAGAGGGGGAGGTGGGGGGCTCGGTGGCTTGGGTGGGCCAGGTGCACTGCGTCGACCGTTTCCGGAGACCCCACCACCAGAGCCGGATGATGGCACGGGTGCGTCGGGTTGGTTGTGCATCACCCGTCGCTCTGAAGCTCGGTCGCGGTATTTCGTGGTCTGGTCGTCCGGGTTTTGATCGTTCTTTCCGTCGCCCTTCGATCGCGCAGCTTTGACCTTCTCCCTGGCGATGTCCCTCAGGTTTGTATCCTTGTAGTTTTTCTACTTCTAGATCAATCGCAGGTCGGACGCGCCGCAGACTGAATAAACAGTACCTTATGGAGATCGGACTCGTTGTTATGTCGCTTGAGTTGCTCGAGTGACTTGAACTGTCGGGCGCAAAGTAGACATGCCATAGTTGTCGTATTCGAGAATTCGAATTCGGTTTCTGGTGGCAGCTCTTCGGGCTGTGAGACCTTCGGTTGCTCTACGGATTGGATCTTTACGGTCTGCAGTACAAAATGGTGAGCGAAATATGACCTTGATTTCCAGAACATCGGCCCACCGAGTCCGGTGAAAGCACAGCCAGTGGCTTATCCTGGTTGATCTCCTGGACGTAGTTCCACTTGTTGATGTTGCTCGTCGTCTGGTTGGCACACAAATTAGCACTTCGAACGTGAACCAAAGCCGCGCAATTAAATTACCTTCTTACTGGCGATGAGGGGGGCAACCTTTTTAGGGGCAACAGCTGCGTGTGACGCGTCGTCAATTCACACATCCAGAAGACTATCCTTGCGCATCCCGAGGCATGAGACAAACCCTTGGAATCTCCTGCGTTCGCATCAGAATCATCTTGTCCATCCCCCTCCTCTGCGAGCGAGAAGCCCAGAGAGACGGGTGCAACTTTTGACGCGGAAGAGACTAAAGGTCATCAGCAAACTCATTCATCCGTTCACTTTCACCGCCTTTACCTGTGAGCGCCGGCTTGTTAGCAGACAGGCCGCCCTTATTGAAGCTCAGGGTGACAGGTTTGTCAGAGATAGGCAGGGTGGTAGCTTCTTTCGGTGCGTCTTGTGTAGCCACTGTCACTGTTGTCAAAGCCAAGGGGCGAAAACTCGCCAGGCTAATGGCTGACCTTTCTTTTTCTTCTCCCTTCTCTCTTTGCTGGCCTGTTCCTGACCAGATTTTGTAGATTGATCGACTTCGAACTCGATCACGACGATCATCGAACCATCGTCCCAATATTTCGCATACGCATCTTCCAAACCGCCGAGAGCCATCGAAGAAGGAATGCACGAATCATCCTTGAGAGAGTAATCGGGTATAGGTTGGAATGAGTACGGGTGAGCGAAGGATGCTGCCACGGGTCTGTCAGAAATGCGGAACCCGTTCGGGTGGATCTGTGGCGCCATTGTCGCGGCAAGTGTGGCTGACGCAGACTAAGGATGCTGAGTGAAAAACCCCCCAACATGAAAGGAACGAGGACGGTACCTGCTGGTCGACGAACTCGACGAAAGCGAACCCCCAGCTCCCCAGGGTCACCTTATCCTTGATGAGTATGATCCGCTTCATCCCTTTCGCACCCTCCTTTCCAATCCCCGAGGAGGTTTTCATGGCCTGAGCAATGGCCTGAGGGCCAGACAAGGGATCAAGGCCACGGAAAAGTAGAACTGGAGATTGAGAGTTCCCGATGTCTCTCGTCCCATCGTTAGAGGATTGAAACCTCCCCCCACGGCCTTTGTCGTGTGGAGTTGCGCTCTGAGAATAATCGATCTTCACCCTCCTCCCGCTATGCTGGGCGCCCGTTTCCAAGGCTTTGTAGAACGCGGCCGTGGCGGACGCACCATGCGACGCAGGGGGTGGAATCTGTATGAATGGGAACAAGGGATCCACGAACGCTTTCGCGTGTTCTGTACTCGTGAACTGCGCGAAGCCGAATCCCTTTGATGCACCTTGTAGAAAATCCCAGGAAGAATACGTCAATCAAAGGGAAGGGAGCAGGAGACGAATGGGGCAAGTGCCTGTGGATCTGTCTCGGATTATCGTGACCGACTCGATGCTGCAATTGTTGCTGACGAGGTAGGCTTGAAGCTACGAAGGGACGCGATCTTCAGGAGCCATGGGTGCAGCGATAATATAAGGCTCACATCTGACTCGGTAAAGTCTGGATCCAACCCCAAGAAGATTACATGAGGACTGGCTTCGCTGGGAACCAGCCGCTTCTTTGTGTAGCCATCCCCACCTCCATGTCCCTGGTCGTTTCGCTTTGAGTACCCAGTGCTATAGTCGTCGTATGCCTTCTGGCCATCGTAGCCCTGAAAGAGATAAGTTCGAACCAAGCGGTGAAAGAGGTTTCGTAAAGGGACGGACTCCGTTGTTGTATTTCCTTCGTTTCCCCTCTGCGTAGTAGTCGTCATCCCGACCGCGGGTGCTTCCCCTGGGACCGTCATCCCACGACGGATAATCGTCTTGCTGCCAGTTGTCCTTCCCTCTGTCCCATTCTCTGTCTCGGTTGTGGTAAGACATGGTGATCGTTGGGGGAAGAGTGAGGGCGTCTGAGTGGGTGGCAACTTCCGAAACCTGCAACCCGTACTTGACCTAAACCAACATGGGTGGACACGGTAAGACCCACAGCTTTTCAAGGCCTGGAGCTCAACTGACCCAACTTGCGCAGGATACGTTAAAGTATGTCTACGCTCGCTCCAACTCGCCGTTCTCACTCATTCAACCCGGGAACTCGCAGCACGACCCGGCAATCGAGCGGTGGAATCTCATGGTCAGCACTCACCTCCCGAATGCCTTCACCCCCGTTGACAGGCCGGCTCTGCAGCGAGAGGATGTATACAAACACTTCAAGTTCACTCCGAGGGCAGCTATAATTTCAATTGTTGGACTTTTCGTTTTTCCCGCCTCCGTCTACTGGGTCGCTGCCAGCACCGACGTACGTTCCGCAAAAACCACATGTATGCAACGTCGCTCACTTGAATGATACAGTTACGGTGGAAGTGGGGAGGGGTAAGGAAAGGGCAACCGTTCGCCGTCAAATCCCAAGAGCCTACACCCGAAGCCGAGTAAATCGACGGAGACTAGAATCTCTTGCACAATTCGATCGCCATCTTGCACCCTCCACCAATTACGGTACTCAGCAATGCGTGAGCAGGGGCCCTCTGCGAGTTGTGGACTACCGCGGTGTCCAAGTGCTCCAGTTCGTCGTCCCTGAACTCCTTTATTACTTCTCTCAATAGTGGTAAGCTTGGGTGGTCGGGGAAACCCTCCAGGGCCTTGAGCTGGCTGTAGGCGGAAAGTTAGGATCACAGATGGTGGTAGCTTCGAAGGAGAGGCGCACTCTTGATAGTGTTCCCCGATGACTGTCTCCACAGCTTCTGTGCACGCCATGGCCGCTTCCCTCCCCATAAGAGCGGTGACAACACCCAAACCGTACCCAGCAACCTGAGCAACCTCCCATAAAATAGTCGGTCGCACGTGGTGTTGCAGTTGCATCTTGTTCATTACGTTGAGATGCTTTTTCTCCTGGTCCCACATTTCCTACTGCCGTTAAGTCGGTCAACGGATTAACGTGAGGGGACGTGGACGCACCTGGATCAGCGGACCGTACCTCGGATCCCTCTGGAATACCGCGAGCTGTCCTTTATAAATGTGATTGGCCGCCACCTCACCCGCTTGGTCCACTCTCAACGCGCCCTGAAGCTCCTCACGTTGCGATTGTGTCAGGTTCTCTGGTGTCTGGGCGACGGATGGGTCCGTGGACATGGAGGAAT
>Ga0307516_10000864_pt1 | contig 41537 bp, 62 predicted proteins | sample 19_EM_MG_FD_203310 | JGI IMG/M metagenome (GOLD analysis project Ga0307516, IMG submission 203310) | Populus trichocarpa ectomycorrhiza microbial communities from riparian zone in the Pacific Northwest, United States - 19_EM | ecosystem: Host-associated > Plants > Roots > Unclassified | place... | reverse complement strand
GAAACGCCTTCGTAGGGTATTTGGTCGGCCACAGAGCGTGGCTGTCAGCGTGTTCATCGAGACAGCAGCCACTGCTGCCTTATTCTCGAAGGCGGTTGCCCTCGTCGTCGATCACATCTTTGACAACTCGAAGTGGAAGGATGTGCACAACCACCTCCACCCAAAGGACGCGAAGGGTGACGGAGAAGTGATCTCTCTGATTAGAGAAGCGCTCCGTAAGCGTCTGGAGCTTCATTCATTGGAACCTGCGTCTGATGCATGAGTTTGTAGACCTCCAGGACCTTGGTCGCTATTGGGATGAGCAAGTTCTGGGTGTACGATCTACCGACTCCCCATTGGAAAACTACGGGTAATATTTTACTGTTCTAGGGACCGTCGATGATTCTGATCGTTTGTAGGCTGATGGACCCCGCATTCTTCGAAAAGGTCCGTATCTGAACGTTTTTGAGTAAAGCGAGCGCGCATTTCTCAAACAACCCCCATTTCAGATGGCAGTTGAAATTCTCCGGGCTGTGTTTAGCCGCGAAGACATCGTGAAGCGTCCCAACCAGCCAGCCAATATGGGAAGGTGATCAAGCACGGTTCTAGTAGTCGGACGTATTCGTTTCTGACTCTCCTATGCATAACTTTATAGCTTCATCAATCAGGTCACCCAGAAACATGCCGTTCAATCGTACCTTGACGATCAGGGTTTGGCGACACCTTGGCCCACAACACTGATCGTTCAATTCGATAGTCAACACTCCTCTCCATGAATCACGAATCTCATGACCGGAACTGGACCTATGAACGCGCCCGGACTTTTACGATTATCGCATTGGGACACTTTACGAACATTACGAATGCACCTGGTCTATACTCAAATAACATCACGACACAGCCAGTTCTCATCTTCTTTGGCGCATCGCGAACCCCACCACGTATCTGGGAAGTAGTGGACTTTAATCAGACCTAATCTCGCCTCTCTGAATACATATGGTGAATGGTAATGGATTATTACACACGCGTGTCGAAGCTTGTATCGTAAGACTATTAATGTGCCTTTTTGGCCTCTTCTAAACGTCTTTTGTCTCTACGTTCTCGACCCTTGGTGACGAGAGCTCTTGGTTCTAAGCTGGCGAACAAATACTTGCAACCGTTCTCGATGAACCAGCAACCGACGTAGTCAAGGACCATCATCGCAGTCAACCTGACCTTGAACTGTAGAAGCGCAGGTGAGAATACTGTCGCACCTCCTGAAATTCACGGCACTTACGTGGCTCTCCATCTCGACGATCTGTAACCAACGGTTGAGTTCTGGCATGAAATCTGTTGCGCCGGAGAAGGCGACAGCGGCGGCCCCAACCAATCCCCAATAGAGGGCAGGGTTCTCCCGGATTCCCTCACGGAAAGGCCGGCCCTGGTAGTTGATCGCGAACGTAGAAACCTGTTGCGACAGGCCGAGTAGGTAGATGGCGGTATTAAGCAGGGATGGCTCAAACTTAGCCTCCAGGTCAATCACATCTCGCCTGTTGACGAATTCAGTTTTACGAAAGGATTAGCGGAGAATAGACGTACGGTTCTAAGAGATGGGACAAGTTGGTGATGTACACCATGGTGACAATGTGGAGCGCGAACTGAAGTAAGACAGACAGCAGGACGTAGAAGTTGAAGATGTTCCCCAGTGGCCGTTCTCGTGATAACTTCTCTACCGGCTGGCGAAAATTCAGTAATGGCATCTCTGCAGGTGCGCGGCGTCCTTACCTTGGCCCGGGAGATACACAGGAAGCAGACGGACATGAGCATCCCAGTGATCGTGATCTGGTAGTCGCCAAACTTGATTCCGTCGAGGTACTGCACGCTAAGACTGTACGCTGTGATCAAACAATTCAAAGCAAGGATCTTGTACATCTGGATAGTAGCGACGAGGGTGCATCGGCCCTGCCTGATGATCGAAGTAACTATAGGAAACCAATTTAGCTCCGATCTCAGGCCGCTCTAGCGATAGAACTTACTGGCAGACACGTTGGAAAGTTTACTGGTGAAAGGAGCGGCACATGAAGCATCTCCAAGCTTGATTTTCGGGACTTCGTCTTCACCCTCCATTTCGGCGAGCTTATCCGTAATGGAAGCCATATCGAACTTCTCAAGCGGATTCTTCTTCCTGGCGTTTTGAAGGTCGGTAGCGGCCTTTTGTTGGGCGGCCACGACATCGGGGTACAAGTGAGCAATGGCAGGAGGAACAGGAGGGGGTGGTTGGTTGAATCGAGCGGAGATGTTGAGCTGAGTCTCGTAAACCTTCTTGATTCTCTCCACCCGATGATGTTCTGCGATCTTTTGAAGGTCTTCTGGGGTCCCATCGAGGAGGGCAACACCGATGTGTGCTTGCTTGAGCGCTCCGACGTCGTTGGTGCCGTCTCCAGCCATTAGCGTGGTATAACCAAGGGACTTCAAGCTTGTCAGAATAAATTCCTTCTGGGAGGGAGAGACACGAGCGTAGACCCAGGTGTTCTGAACGAGGTGGTTCCAAGCCTCAGGTCGGCTTTCGTATTGTTTGAGGGCGGCACCGGTGATACAGATATCATACCGGTCGAAAAGGGTCAAGTCGAGAGCTTCGTCAGGGTTCACGGGGATGATCATCGTCTCGTCCACTGTCCTCCACTCAAGATCACCTGGATGGGCCGGATTCTCCTTCAAGTCCAAGATCAATGCATCTCGGTCCACAATTTCTACGTCGGCGGCAACGTGGACAGCCGTAAGGGGATTATCGCCAGTGATCATGATGCACTAACGAACGTGTGAGGAACGGGGGTGCGCCAGTAGAATCGAATAAAGCGTACCCTGTGTGAGGAGTCAATAAGCATCTTCAACGATTCAACAGCATCTGATTTCAGCGGACAATGGAAGACGAGGAAACCAGCGAAAGTGAGGCCGCTCTCGATCTCGTCTCGGGCCAGTTTATTGATCTGTACACGGATCAGGCGTCAGGCACCCCGATGCAGAGCGGGATTCACGCACCGCAGCAGTGGGTAAGGCAGGCATTTGTTTAAATCCAAGAGCGAGGACCCTACTTCCACGCCTCGTGAACCACTTGTAGGTCTCATCGTAATGTTCGGGAACGACGGTCAACATGGTCTTGATTGTCTCTGGGGCGCCTTTTACAGCACCGATTAATTCTCCTGAGGGGAGAGCAGAAACCGTAGACATCCGCTTGAGGGCAGACGAGAAATGGAATCGACGTCGGATGACCAACTTGGTGCCGTGAGGAGCGCCGTTCTTCGACGGGGTGACCGAATCGCCTACGAAACGCGGGTTAGCGCTAGGAAAACCGGGAAGTGGCGTCCTCTGATTCACCATTGCCAAGAGTCCACTCCATAGCATCCAAGGTAGTCTTCTCCATGGGATCGCCGACGATAACGCCATCATCTAGCTTGACAAGTGCATGGGCGGCGGCCAATGTCAGGACGGTCCCCCTTCCCACCTCCTTAACGTCAACCAAGACTTTGCCATCGGAACTATTGCGAAGTTAGTCACGAGGGTGAAGCACATTTATGATGAAACCATACCCGACGCCAGCTATCCCCTCCAAAACAAGGTCTGTGGCTGTGATGGTGCCTGTCTTATCGAAACAGCAAACGTCAACTCTCCCCGCAAACGGAATACGGAAGGGTTCCGTGCAGAAAATTGCTGAATCAGCTAGATGAGCGATTGTATCGTCCGATGCGATGATAGGAACCTACCGAATTTCGATAGGGCAACCAGTGACGCGTTTACGGCTAAGGAAAGTTCCATGGGGAGCTCAGGAGGAACAACGCTCGTGATGATCAAAACACAATCAAGGAGGAGTTTGGATTTCTTCAGGTCCCTTTCAAGACCTATTTGGTGAAGTGAGCGCTTTTCGAGCCGAAACAAGATTGAATGCTCACCTTTCGTCCACACATACCAACTGGCGGCAATGGCGAAAATGAGTAGGAAGCCAATGAAAAGGAAAGACTCCAAATTGTTGGCCGAAACCCGCTCAGTTGAGAAGATCATAGTGCGGACGAGTTGGCCCTGGGAGGTCCCGAATCCGGTGCGCTGTACGACTCCGAGACATCCACCATCGGGAGTTGATTCGCTACTCCTAGCTTGTAGAACCTTGGTTCCACTGAACAGCATGGCGTTTTTGTGGGTGGAATCTACGCTGAGTTTCTCAGCGCCCTCAAGAAGTTCTATGGACTCCTTCAAAAGTGGTGTGGACTCTCCGGACAACATTGCTTCGTTGACGATGCAAGTTCCCTTGATAAGCAAGATATCCGCAGGAACGGTGGTTTCAGTCTGATGTCGGGCTAGCGCAGGGTTAGGAAGGTTGGTAACAGCAACAAGGCAAAATGGTCTTACCTACGGAAACGACATCACCCGGCAGAAGCTCGTCGGTTTGGATGGTGACCCATTTACCACCACGCACACACTGGATGGGGAATGGGGCGACAGCCATGGTACGGAACTCCGTCAGGGTTTTCAGTCGCTGAAAAGAGCAATTAACACAGGACCCTGGCAACGTGAACGGACAATGACCATACCTGCCACACAACGGTACACTCAAACACGACAAGCATGAAAAGTGTGAAGAGACTGTAGTACCAATACTCGTCCAAGCACCAAAGGGCGACGCAGAAGATCTGGAAGACGAAGAAAGGTGCTGTGGCGTGTTCTGAGAACAGTTCCGTGAAGGTGGGGATGGGAATATCAAACTCGTTCTTTCCGTACTGTGCTATACGCTCTTCAGCGTCCTTCTGAGTGAGACCTTTGGGCTTCATGAAGGTGGAGATGGGGGGTTTGTTGGTACATGGGTAAGCAAGAGGACCGAACGTGATCGGGTTCGAGTTTACAACGAGGTAAGTGTCCTTTTGATATTGGAATGTCCAGGTGGAGACGTCGGATGGATTCTTCTTGATCAAGGGAACTATTTCACCCTTTCCTCGGTGCAGTGCAGGCACAATTCGAATGCAGTCTGCGGCTTGTGGGGTACTTGCCTAGAAATAGTTAGCACGCCCCAGCGATGCATGGGTTTATGCGCATACATTTGAGGTGGTGATCCGAGCCCGAGCAGCCGTACTCCATCTCGTCACGAGGAAACTGAGAGCGTGCCCGGCCCCGAGGGAAACGCAGGCAAGGAAAGTCCATTCTTCGCTCTGAAGCCAGTCGTCATACTTAACGTGGTAGGCGTATGCAAGGAGAGGATACAAGGAGAGGAAGGGGAAGGTGTACAGATGCAGGTACCATGGAATTGCGGTTTGGAGAGTTGCCCAAGATATTTCTGGCGACTGAATGTCGACGCGAACCCTAGAAAGCGACGGTGAGGAGCGTTCGGTGAAGGGACAGGCTGAAGTTTACATTATGGGACTGATAGGCAGCCCACGTCAGCGGTTCGTCATATCGGGAACAATGAAAAGCGACGGACTTTGTATGGGAAAATTAAGCTGAGATACGGCTCAGTATGACATGGAACTCGGGTCGGACTTGGCTCTCCCTAAGGTCGTCGCGAAGGTTCAGTTCGATCTAGCGTGCTTTTCGACTTGAAAGCACAGAAGAGTGGGAGGAGACAGCCGGACCCATCACGTGACAAGACCCGCACCACCAGGCCCAGGGATTTCAGGCACCCTGGCCTGGCAGAGGCTCAAGCATTCGGGGTCGCCTTTTCTTGTGCACCGACCAAGGGTAACCTTCGATTCCCAAGCTCCAGTAATGATAACGGACCGGAAACCACCCCTCCACACCACATTCGATGAAAGTCACAGCAGCCGACGCACAACACATCCATTAAATAAGCAAATCTCCGGGTCATCATCCTGAACGCGTCCTCGGATTTTTGTTTATCCGAAAGAAACCGGTTTGCTCTTCGGCGCAAAATCACAACCCATTCGCATTCAACGGCCATGTGGCTCATTGCCTACGGTGAAAGTACGTACAATGGTACAATGACATGGGGTAGCTGCTGGAGGTAGGACGTAAGTCGAAAACGAGGCCAGCGAAAGATCCCCACTCGGTAAGTACAAAGCAAGAAAGGCAAGTGCCATAACGCTACACCAACGACCAAGAAACTCCAGGCCAAGCGCTAGGAAAACGGAGAGTGGTGACCACATGGAGGTAGCTTTTGATTTGATCAAATTGTACGGGGGTCTCAATACACTGGGGACAAAAGGTTGTTTTGGAAGGAACCCTCAGAGCGACGCCCGCCTCAGATGTCGTCCTCGCCCGGATTCGAGCTCGTATTCACCCTCAACCACGCGTGGGTTGTCGGTGTTCGACTGAACGAATAGCGAGCTCCAATTGTAATCGAGGGGTTTGTGGGCCGCGATACATTCCACGCTCTCGGCCGTTATGCGGATCTCCTAGGCCAACGGTTGGATCAGGATGCAAGTAGGGCACGTGCCACCCACCCACCTTGCGGTTATCCACGGTCGAAATGCTCGAGTCTCCAATATGAGGCAGAGATATGCCAAGGCTGCCTTGCCCTCTCCCACGAATTGCCTTGCGGACGTTGAGCGTCGCGAGCAATGAGTTGCAATACACTGTAACAAAATAAACACAACTCCCTCACCGCGTGGCCAAGTCGTACGTACGTCGGCCCAGCAAGAAATAAAAACTAATGTATATGAATGTGTCAGGTGAGGCGATTATCTACATCGGCCCAGATCAGAAAGGTTGCGTGCATCTGGGCAAATGGTGACTCACGGAAACGAGGGAGCCTATGGCGCAGAGGCTGGTCAACATCCCCGTCTGAACAGAGAACACGATCTTTGGAGTGGGGGTGAGCCTTGAGCTATTAATCCGCGGAACCACTTACGAGCAAGTTGATCATCGTATTCGAACTTGGTGGTGGTGGTTAGCCAGCGCAGAAGCAAAACGCAAGAGTGGGTTACCGTTGAAGGTTGCTCCGGGCTCTGTGCAATAAAGTACAAAACACGACCGTGATAAGAACGTCGCCAGCGACTATGGGGGTGGATGTCAGGGGGGTAGCGTCGATCCGCCGGAAATGGCTGTACCTCCCAGTGCGTTCACAGCCATCGAAAGTGGCTGACCGGAGACTCGTAAGCCGAAGGGAACAGAAGCTAGGATGGAAGGCGTACCTTGAGTCTACCAAGCTGCGCGAACGTGGAAAGGGATTGTCTGCGAGTTTGGGTGAGTTTATGGTGAATTTAAGGCACCGGGTACCCTACGCGTTCGCGACGTATACTGTTACAAATGGCGGTCAGCGCTTCCGTTCATCTCGTGAGGCAGGCGGTGTACCGATGGCGGAAACTGTGATTGAGAGAGGAAGCTGAGTTACGGTTTCCCTAGTTCTTGGCAAGCTCACTTACCAAACCCCCCCATAATAAATGCAGCCTTTGGGACGGTAAGGGAAGTGTGGTGACGTAGAAAGCGAAGGTGTACTCACAAGAGTTGCAGTAATAGGAATATTCCCCTGGCTGACTAACAAGAGGGTGAACATACTTCCAGGATGGCCAGATATGTTCTACTGACATTTCCATATGCGAACCGCAAAGAAACTACAACACATCAGATTAGAGCGCGTGGGAAACCCCGGAGGACGTACGTTTGCACAAGGAGGGCCGTGAGTGCCTTGGGGATTTCATACTCAGGACAATTCAAGGCGCGTGGGCTCCATGGAAGGCTCACGTTAAATAATACCTCAATCTTGACACGCGCAGTGAGTGAGATGGAAAACCGCAAGCAAGTGGGGACTTACCACGAGGCTCCTATCATTCAACTGCGAGTGAGCAAAGAGAGACACGGCGGATGTAGCTGGGACGTACCAAACGAGGTCGTCTAACTTCTGCGGCGTATGATAGTCCGTGATGACATAGGTGTAAACTAGAAAGCGATATATCAGACGGGAAGTCGCAGACGTGAGGGATCAAGGCGGCTCATACCCACGTGAGATATGAGCGCCTGATGGACCGTGTCGGACACCAGGGTGGCAATGACCTGTATGGGGTCAGAATCAGGCAAACAGACTGAATTTTACGAGACGCACGACGGTCTTAGTACCGCGACCGTCTTTCTTGCTGTAATGCTGAAAATAGTAGAAGACCTGGGAACACGACACTATGCGGGTGGCGGGTGAGCGAAAAGAGGAGATGAGGCGCTCTAATGGCTTACCTCCGTATAACCTGTGTGAAAGTAGGTGAGTCGGAGCAGCGAGAGGTCAAGCAGATGGTTCGGCTCACACTGCAGAAATAACCATGCCGATGTAAGCGGCGCCGATCCTGGAAATAACAGGTGGTTGAGATTAAGAAAGTGAGGTGTGATGGTGGAAAAAACGCGCGTGTTGTCCAGAGGGGGAGGCTGGTCCATGGTGTTGCGGGAGGAGGGGGGGAAGGTTGCGGAAGAAGAGAAGGGGGAGCCGTCGAACCTCTGGCCCTTTTTTCCCCTCCCCCCATTATATTGGAGGTCGGACTGCCAGAAGCGGGGTTCGGGCTGTTGCGGGAGGGTTGACCAGATCGATCCCCTCATGGAAATAAGGAAATAATGAATTCCCGGACATTTGCCTTTTGATGTCATCATGTTCAAAAGCTTAATGGGCTTGGTTTAGAGACGGACCACTCATCCCGGCTGAAGTGTCCTTCCTCCTGGTTACGAGGCCGCAGCACGCAGCCCGGTGACCGGTGACCCATAAGGCAAAGGGCTGACAAGCGGCAAACCCGGGACAGTGACACTTCGCATTAGGTAACTGGACGGACGAAGAAGACGTGGCCACATTCAAGACCCAGAAATAACGGGGTAGTATGCGGTAGAAACCATGAACAGGGACGGCGAAACGCGTATCCACAGGAACGAAGCGCCATACAAGCCAAAGCGACCGAATTCTAGGGGACCCAGTCGATCGACCATGGAGAGAGGGTTATCGGCTGAACTACCGTGGTTGAATGGATCACGTGATGGCGTGAGAACATTGCGTAGTGCCCCGCGCAACTTTCGGGTTTTCAGGACGGGACCAAACGCAAAAACGAGACCCAGTAGTTTCGGTCCGGGAACTCTGTACAACATCGCGTTGATTGTTATAAACGCTCCGTTCGGTCCCTCTCTGACAGCCCACACGCGACGATTCTTTTGGTGCCAGGGGACGGTGATTGGGTTCCGCCCGCTGCACTTCCGGCAGGACGTACCAATGTACAGACCCACGAGGAACGTTACTGTCCCGGCCCCCGCCCTGCGCCTTATGTAGATGAAGGTAAGGTTTCAACTTTATCGCCTCGACTCTCCCCCTCCCATGCGCACTCTTAGTGTCCACCCTTTCCGCCGTGCACAAAACGCCGGCACTATCGGGAACGTTTACCACTTACCTTGTTGAGGTTCAGCCACTGACGGGTGATAAAACTATGCGGCCAGGGGTACGAACGTAGTAACCGTTTCTGGCTGCCTTGCGGTCGCAACGATGCAAAATCCACTCGGGAACGAGGCTCAAATGATGATGTGTTTTTTCCCCACACCACCCTAACGTGATTGTTCCGATTTTAGGCCGGTCACCGCGGTTGGGAAAAGCCCGCCCTCCCCATTCGAGAGTTGCGTTGTGTTGCAGAAGGCCCAAAGGCACCCGAGAGACGCGCGGGGGGGTAAACGCGTTGGTACCTCGCGTGCCCGACACTTCTGCGAGTCGACGGAACAAACATCCCTGAAACGCCTGGCCCGACTTTGACGTTTCCCGACAGGCACAGGGCGCGCGTCGTTGACAATCACCATGGCATATGCCAGTTTCCGCCCCGATCGGCCTGATCGGCACGTCCGTGTCCCCCAAATATTTAAGTAACCCAGGGAAGGTTTCCCCTCGCTCCGTCCGCCCTCTCCCTCGTCATGGCTGGCCACCTCCTGCTCGCTGTTTTTTCCTTTATTGTATATTTCAATGTCGCCTACTCCGTCATATCAGCACAGCAAATGCTGGTAGCAGTCTCCCAGTTCTCCAAGGACTTCACCTACCCCCGCATAAACGAGATCGCGTACGTACTCAGTTGTCACCGCCCAACGGCCTCGTGTCTGACCAAGGAATAGGGCCCAAATCAACTACACTGGATTTATGCCTGATGGTATGTCTGCCAACGTTGCCTACACGAAGCTCAACGGTTTCCTCACCTCTGGCATCTAGTTGTAGGAAGGGTCGACGGTGCGTTGGTATCCACCTTGATGCGCAGTCGTATGATTGACTCCGAGCATCAGTCACGAATGCATACCAAGGCAGCGAGTTGAATACCGAGGTTCACAATCACCATTCATCATTTCCGTCGCGCATCCTCATGTCGTTTCATAGTACATCTTTGGGCTTTTTTCTTCCGTGGGGAGTGGCAACACTACGAGGCTCCTCGGAATCCCCGGGAACTCAACAGTCACGTTCGCCGTTCACCTCTTACACAACCCTTGGCAGTGACTGATCTATCTATCCAATACAGTGAATTAGCGATCAACCCTCCCGTAATCTCGTTTAGCACCATCCGCAACTTCGATTGGGGTCCCGTGATAATCCCTATCCAGATTGACGGTATGGCGCAGTCTCAGGGAACGAATTCAATTTCTTACCTCGAGACTGCAGTGTGGTTTTTATTCAACGACACTGGACGGATCGCACAGTATGACATCACTTTCCGGCGCCTCGCGTGGGCGATCGACTACATCAAACCGTTCCTGAAACCTCAACTGGTTAAGGAACTTGGATCGGCCGCGAAGAACTGCGACGACGTTGACGACCTCATGCACCTTCGTGCAGCTATAGACATCTGCAACGAGCATGAGACCCACTGCATCGGTACTGACCAGCAGTACGAGTCCACTCAGGAGTGTATCGATTATATCTACAACAAAACTCCGATGGGGAAGGTTTACGAGTGGGGCGGCAACAGTGGTAAGCCACCGTCCCTCGTCCTAGTAATGTTCAGCGCTCACATACGCGTAAACAGCCATGTGTAGATACATCCATAAAGGTGATGCCCGACGCCTGTCATCTGCCTTCGGCACTCACTCTTCCCCAGGCATGATCAAATACCGTCCCAACGTCCACTGCCCGCATGTCGGGTACGTCATCGTCAATACGTCTGGTTCCTATACTAATACCCATAGCAGCCCCTCAGGAGGTGGGATGTGCGTCGAGCGCGATGTGTGTATTCCCTTCCTCCCCGCAGTCTTCCGTCGCGCTGACACCCCATATCAACAGTATATCGCCGAAACAACCCAAAAACTGTACCCAGTCCCATTCTTGCCATTGTCACTGGGCTAGACGTTTGCGAAACCCCCTCTCCCGTCCCTCTCTTCCCCTGTGTTTCATGAAGCTTGACGCTTCGGACACTCTTCCTTATGATTCCTCACGAACCTTTTCATGGACCCCGAACGCTCACGAGTAAGTCTACGATATTCGACGACTCGTGTACATCGCGATATCTTTGATGCCTCATGTACTTCCGACCACGCATTACTTAGACCAGATTCTACCTAATGTAACCTAATTCAACAATTGCCTCTAGTAGGCACTTGCCTCATGTCTGGGGTATCCGTGATTCGCTTGGTTTTAACTCTGAGCAGACGTTCTCAGGTGCTGGGTGGGGTGAGCCAACGTGTCGGTTGAGAGAAATGACGACCATTGGGTCCGACGAGACTCCTGGTCGGAACAGCTGCCAGTCTCAGTGATAGCCGTGCGCCGTGACCGCGACCACACCCCTGAGTGCAGCCGTCGCTGTGGCCGCTGCAACCAATCTCCTCGTCGCCACGCGGTTACGAACTATTCCAGGCCTTGGGACCCACTCTTGATACTTCCAGCCCAGTCCCATCGCTCGAGCAACCGGCGGGGAGGGTGACGTTGGAATGGCGGGCTGCTGCACGGACCCTTGACGGGGATCCTGGGGGATCTCGTTATACGAGCCCAACACCCCCTTGTTCTGGTGCCATCCCGCGACCCTGGCGACCCACCATATACCAACGCTGATGATGCTGTCAACGTTGCTGTCCGGGAGGTCATATCCCAGACGGCGCGACGAGGTGAACCGTTGGATACCCGCAGGAATTGACCAGAAAATTCATTGGGTTTGACAGAAGATGACTTGACCACCAAACACGACGACGAGCGGTTCATGAATAAACAGAATTCGCGGGGAGCGGGTATCTCACCCTTTGGCCTCTGAGAGTGTCTATGGGCGACGTGTGTGTAGGAGGTCCCAGCGCGCGCAACTGGTCAAATGCTCGTTTGAACAGACCGGAACGACGCTTCATCCCTCAGGCATCATCACGTAAACACGTCAGAACGAGCGTGGGTCCGGACGCACCACGGAAGCGTTGAGAATGTCGAAAGTATGATTGACAGGTCTTCGAAGCGATGATGCGACCTAAAATTTGACCCAAGGGGGTCGGCGCGTTGGCGACCGTCACGTTCTTCGCTCATCCGCTGCATTTCATGAGGACCGCGCAGGACAATCCAATACTCCTCGGATTCACCTCGGGACGATCTGCTCAGTGTCAGCTGCGGCAAATGCTGGAAGGCAGTGGAAGTAAATCCTGTGTGGAGTGTTTGTGTTTGCATCTCTTGATCCGCCCAGCCAGGACGCTCGTCTCATCCTCTGGTTTCTCCTCAGGCTCCTTGTTTCGTCTTTGAGGATTCACTGGTCACGGGTCAACCTGAGCTTCTTCTCAACCTCGCCTCGATCGGACATAAGGCTCCTGACATGTGTTGGAAATACATCCGTAGGAAGCACAGAGCGATTGGATAGAGTTTCAATTTTGGTGTGCTGGGTTGTTAGAGTGAATGCTTCCAGATGCTTCCTGCGGGGCGAGGGAATACTATCACGCGTTTTACGCGGCAAAGGGGAGGGGTCGCGTACGCGACGGCGGAGATGAAACTCGCAGCGACGGCGAAACGAGCGGCGTCGGTGGAGGGGATATCTCCATCCCCTGTAGCGATTCCGAAGATACGCCATTGACAGGGGTACCGTCGGATGCGCGATTGTGCATTGGACCCGTGTGGTTAGGGAGCCGCATCGATAGCTCATACTCGCGGACGTTCTGGGGGGTGAGGCCTACGCCTTTCTCTGTGCACCACAGCCTGCGACGGTAGGAATATATAAAAAAGTGTGTGCCATTGAAAGCACTGGAGAGGGACTGAGAGGGATCATGAAAGGGAGAAGCTGATCGGAGCCACGTGGATCAGCATTTCTTCGACACCATCTTTGACGAACAATGGCTCGCGGCATTTCAAGTCCATGGCGACCTGGGTGAATTGTTCGGCCGTTGCCCCATTGTTTATTGTCGTGTTCTCTCAGTATTACTTATATTCCCCCCACCCCTCTTTTGTTTCTTCGTCCCGCGTACCATTAATTGTCCAATTTCACCTTCGACTGCCTATAATAACCCTCAGCCTTTCACCAGGCCGCTTTCCGTGCACGCTTTGCTTCTCTCTTTGCTCTCTCGCAGTAAGTCATTGCGTTCTTTCCATTCCATCCCCACCCCCTCACCTCTGCCTTCAGTTCTAGACAATGGCCACCACCATGACTTTGAGTTACCTGCCACCACCTCCAACATCAAACCACCTCGACTTCAACCAAAAGTCCCGGTTAATCAAATCCACTAGGAAACTGGGGCAGGTCCTTGGTACTACTCCCTATCTGCTCGAAACTCCCTCCGAGCTTCCAATTACCCTCCTTCCTATTGGGCCGCGCACCGCCTCCCCAGCTCCTTCCACCACCTCCTCTTTCGAATCGATCAAGTCAATCAAGAGGTTCCGCCGTCAGGGCTCGATCTTCCAAAAATCCACGATCGTTCACTCCGCCTCATCCTCCACCTCATCCCTTTCTCTTCCAGGCAACATGTCTTCGTCATCTCTGGACCTGCCCTGCACCCACACTACATCGGTGGGTCGCCGCTCCAGGGATGCCAACCGTCCCCCTCCCCTCATCCTTCACCTCAACCCCGTTGTGGTCTCCCCGGATGACCATCGTATCGTGAAATCGCAACTCAGCCCATCCCCCACTCCTCTAGCTCCCGCATTCGATGACTTCCCTATGAGCCCAACAACCCCTACTCCCGATACCTTCCTCCTCCAAAAGGAAGCGGACGCGAAGCGCAGGAAGATGGATAAGATCAACCGCACTTTCGGCGAAAACGTTCCAACAGAACTCGTTTTCCCCACCCTGTTGAACCGCAGACCTTCGTTCACTTCTCGATCAGCTACTATCACCAGGAAGCGCCGCAGTATGACTGTCGGTAGCACTCAGGTGTGGTCCACCGGTACCCAGGGTTGGGTCGGAGAGTGGAATCGGGGAAATATCCAAGAGGTTCAAGTACAGTTGAGACAACTCAAGGCGCGCTAGACGTTTCCTTGTAAGGTCTCAACGTTCATCCCTCATGAACATTATGCCTTTTATGCTCGCCGTCCACTTGGACGTTTTGGTCAGGCAGCGCCTGCCGTCCATCTTGGTGTGCTATGATCATACCCTTGATACCTTGGTTATCCTTATTGCAACTTGTAGTCTAATCGCTCGGTAGGAATCGTAAGATAGTGAACATTGGTTGGCGTTAATCTGTATGTATCCAGTATGTGGTCAACATTAGGTTGTGGTTCGGTAATTATACAGAGGAGTATGGAATCTACATATCGGTCCATTGGCACCGACGTCTCATTTCGTGCTAAGTATACCAGCAACTCGTCACCAGATGTGACCGATTGAACTTCCAGCTCCAGCGATCATCGGCGGAGGTGTTCTCATAGCGCGAGCACTCACTGCGCACCCTTTCGCCAAACGTCCAGAATAGCACTGGCCTAAACGACTTCAGGTCAGGAACAGCTAATGAGGAGGGGTATTGGGGGTCACCATGCCTACACAGGGTCACGAATCGCAACTAGGATCACCGCCAAGACTGCGTTGCCCGCGCCGTAGCCCAGGGGTTGGTGCGTTTCTGGTGCAGATAGGGTAAACAGAGATTAACCACATGGCGGCAGGGGCTACGACGCGACCTCAGGGTACCTCGAAGGTTGCCTCGATGGAACTAGTGGGTGAGGTCAGTCGTGGTTTCGATAGGTTCGCGTGTTGGGTTCCAGTATTCCGAACACGGAGCCTTTTGTCTCGAAGGCCTCCCTGGGGTTCGCCTTGAGACGGTTCGTATCGCCGACATGACGTGATAGGTGCGTAGGCCCACAGCTGCCGAGAAAGAGTGGAGCCGTCCGTGCGGCCCGTCCGAGCCCTCCAGTTTCTATGGGCCTGCGAATGTACCTTCACTTCTCCGCCTCCCACCCTGTGGGACGTGGGTGAGGCAAACGAACCAGGTCCAAGGAGAAGCAGGCCAAAGCATTCCGTGCCCACCAGGAGGATGTTACCCACTGCCCCGAATGCGGAGCACTGGTCTCCTCAAGCAGACCATGTTTTATTACCGACGCCTGCGCCCACTAGAAACGTAATGTACTGCATGCCCTGCTGCCCAAGTAAGTCCGGCCAAGTTCGCATGGTAAACAATACAAGTCCCACCTCGCCCTTCAATCTACTTCGTACTGGGCCCGCCTACTGCGACTTCACCTAGGAGAACCCCCAAACCCCACCGTAGACTGTTTGGAGTCCGTACGTCCCTGAACATCCGGGAGGAAAGAAGACGTTCCTTGGTTGATGGAACCATCAGCAAAGCCGTCCGGAGTCGCTGTGGCGCTGTGAGCTTCTGTGTCACCAAAGGGTATGTGATCGTTGCTATGGATCGCTATGGCGCGCACAGCGCCACAGCAATCGGACGGTTTTGCTGATGACGGGTGAGCACCCTGTGATCCACACGTTTCTCTCTTCTGCTAAGATGCACCCCCTTCGCAGCGCAACCGCTGGTTTATCTGGTCTCGCACAATTGGTATGATCGTTTCCCATCACCACAACAAACACGCAGGCCTCATACGATCACCGGAGCTGTGGGATCTGTATGCGAGAATCGCGCTTGATCACAAGGCCCACCTCTCACCGTGGTAAGGCTACGCGGTCCACCCAAGCCGCTTTGAGGGTCCCGCTGGTGGTCCGACAGGCAGCTATGCGGAATCGCGCACATTCCTGTTACCTGGCTTGACCCAAGCCGCCGGGCCCTGCACAAGAAGAATCGGTGGAAGGCCCGGGAGTTGTTGGAAAGCTAATCTCAGGCCCCCGGTACTTAACCGACTTCCGTACATAGGCCCTAAGTGGGCCCCCACTGAGCTTGTTAACGGTTATCCAACAAACCCTAGTGGATAGGGCCTTGCCAACTAAGACCCCGAAGAGCTTGCCTGTTTCCCCCCAGAGTGAACCCTTCCGGTGATTAATAGCCGATTTCGGTGGGGTGGACCGATTCATAAGGCTAGTCGCTATTTTCCAGGTGTGGGTCACCCGGGCCGTCCCTGCCCACAATAAGCACGTTGTTATCTGGATCTACAGCGCCAGATTGGCTCGATGACCGCCGATCGAGATCACTGGAGGGATCTCGTGCCAAGAAAGCCTCGTTCAACAACTCACTAGCACTGGCCACTCCAGAGTTCCAACGGCATGTGGGACCCTTTCTGCTGTACAGTGTGTTATTTGTTATCAGCAGATTTTTCAAGTGGGGGGGTGGGGAGCGGCCGCCGGGGAAACGAGTAATGCGTTCCGATCTCCGTACTTTCGACAGATCTGGTAGGCAGCGCACCCCCCACGTTTTCCGCTAAACTACCCCACGCACGCCGGAAGTTCTCAAACCACCGCATGCCGACGAACCGTTCGTGCCTCGTTCAGGTTCATGATCCAGAGATGCCAAGGCTTTACTCTTCGGGACTTGTTGACCCCGAGGACTCCGAGGCTTGCACGTAAACTGATCGGGGCTGAAATTCGCGACCATATTGCTCGCTTACCTCTTCGGGATCCTCCTGCCGATTTTAATGACCCGCGGCGGTACCCGTAGATTCGGAGGGACCAGCGGGATCTGAGAGATAAGTATTCAAATATTCAGCAATTTTGACCCACTACCCGATAGCCGAAGCCATCTATTGGAAATTGCGGGCAGCGCAACCCTCTCACGATCAGTCCAAGTGTATGCTCAAGATGGTGGAGAATAGCCAAGTCCCCGGAATTGTTCCTCGCGGTTGCGATGGGTGTGCCCACTAACCGCTGAGTAACAGGGGAGGACTTTGGGTGGTGTTGGGCCTCACAGCCCCAGACAGTCTCAGCCGTTCCACGGTGATTGTCGCCGTATCTAGCAGTCCACACAGTCAAGGCGATTGCCGGCACGGGGGCCATTTTTGTTTCTATGTCTCCAGAAAAGGGTCGGGAACAAACCGGTCACCAGACACACGTGCGATTCCAAATGGGGTATCTCATGTCTCAGGTGGATGTGGCCGAAATGAAAGGAAGCCTGAACAGGTTTTACCTCGCATTAGGCCCATGCTGTTAGCGCGGTCGGATCCAAAGGTGCTCGTAAGACCATCGGACTGGAGATGAACTCGGACCACGAAGGTGCGGGGGGGGAACATGAGGAGAGCCGATCACTTGCAGCACAGGTCGTCCGAAGCTCTCAGGTACCGTCATCGATGACGTATTGGAGGGTACATCCACTCTGCTCATGGTGAAACGGGCCGGGAGGGGAGGTGGGGCATGAGGATGGAAGGTTCGCAACACCGACACTGCCCAAAGAGTCTAAATGGGCAAGCAGACCAAGATCTTCGCAGCGGGAGGGAGAAACGCGTCTGGGGGTGAAGCAAATGAGCGAAGATCGCAGTTGGCTTCTCCGGTAGCACGTTGGGTAGAAATTAGCGACGAGTTGCAGGTGGGAGAACGCCGTGATCAGCGGGTCAGAGGGTGAGGTGCCCTTTGGAGGATCTCCAACTCTGCCATATATCGTGTTTGCAAACAAAAAGTGGCCAGGGTTTCCGGAAGAGGAACCGGACGGAGCCAAAACAGTCATCAGAGGGGCGTCTGACTGCGCGGTACCACTCGGATGCGACCGTGGTTTCAGATCCGGTAAACGTGAATTCACTCGCCCCGGGTTTTTTTCTGTTTTCTGGATCCCCGATTCTGTGGGCCAGGCGGTCTCCGCTCGGCCGGATCCGCCCGGGGAGATTGATGGGCTGAGACACTAGGCTACTTCATCCTCGTCCTCAAAATATAAATGCCTCGACTATGTTTTCTTTCCCTCACCACCTCTCCTCTTCCTCACAATGTCCAAGGGGTAAGTCCCCTTCACCTCCAACTCTTCCTCTCGCTGACAGCCATTCCCCCACCCTTTCCCCTCCTTAGAAACGTATTCGTACGTCTTTACCCCACTCCTACATTAGCCTTCCGTGGCTAACCTCGCTAATAGTTTGACATGAAAATCGACTCCAAGCCCGCCGGGCGAATCGTCCTCAAGCTCTACGACGATGTCTGTCCAATGACCTCTCGCAACTTCCGTGAGCTCGCAACTGGAGAACGCGGGTTCGGCTACAAGGGCTGCGGGTTCCACCGCATCGTCCCTGAGGTTCGCGCGTCACTCCCTCGCTCGCGTTTTCGACTGCTCACCTTTCATTTTCCTCCCCTCAGATGATGATTCAGGGTGGAGACCTCAGTCCGGAGGCTGACGGTTCCGGTGGCCATTCAATTTACGGCCCAAGTTTCCCAGGTTGGGAGATCCTTCCCATGATTATCTGTCCCTAACTGATCTCGTTGTTCCAGACGAGTCGTTCCGCTTCTCACACAACCGTGGTGGACTGCTCTCTATGGCCAACAGGGGTCCCGACACCAACTCTTCCCAAGTACGCACCATCCCGTGTTTCCTTGCTTGACTAGCAGCTCATCGCTCCTTGACCCAGTTCTTCATCACCACAAACCCCTGCACATGGTGCGATCGGCGTAACGTCATTTTTGGCGAGTGTGTCGAGGGGATGGATGTCGTGAAACGGATTCAAAGTTATGCCAGCGATGACATCCGTCGACGCCCAAGCGTCCCTTGCGTGATCGATCGTTGCGGAGTCCTGCCTGAGTGATCTCATGACTCGTAGATCTCGTTATAATATCTGGGACCGATTAACTCGCCGTTTGTATCTATTTCACACTCTGTAACCCTGGGTACAAGCACAATGCCAGCCATTGTCGTCGGTTTGATGTGATTCGTTGTCCTTTTGGCCGACCCAAGCGTCAGGAAATTCTGCGTGGGAAGCGAGAGTGAACGGGGAGTTTGGCGTATCTATAACCATTCAGACACCCCATCGGACAAGCTAAGGTAGACATTGGTACCGAGGAGGGCGCCACTGTAAGTGTCGTCACACCAACGATGGCGGTCTCGTTGCGAGGATATGAGCCATACAGCCGGAAACCTTACCGATATGGATTTTTGGCCCAAATCACGATTGACTTTTCCTCATCAGGTTCCTCCGGACCCTCCTCTTCTCTCCGCCCAAACCTTCCGTTCTACCCCATCTAAGGTACGGAACCTTTGATTTTTCGACGTCCGCAACGCTGCCATCGTCCCCCGCGTTGAAATCCAGCATCCCCCAAATCGGTATCTCGATCTCCCCCTTGACCAAAATACGGCAGCGACCCAAAAGTGCAGGTGGGACGGGCGTGATAATTTGCATCCGTGTGGAGGAAAGCGATCGAATGAGCGCGAGTCCGAAGCAATTTGATGAGAACGGGGACGGGGGAGGTGTCCCTTGTTTGTAGAGTGAACCGAAACCTCCGCTGACCTCTGGTGGATGACCGGGTGCAGTGGCCGTTTCATCGTGAGATTCGACAAGGGCGACCACAGCCCCATTGAGAACGTTCTGGACCTCTGACACCACCACATCTTCCACTCCGGCCGTGGACAGGATGATCTTATCAAACGCGACGGACGTACAGACGTCGTACGGGACCTTGGCGCAAAGCGGGGTCTCTGTCTCCCATGATGGGGTCTCTTGATGGTCGCTCTGGACCGGCAGTCGCACGGTGTGGAAATAAGATAGGAGAGAGAGCGCTCTGAGTTCGGCTGCGGTGTGAGAGATACCCGTAAAGGTCTGTGCGGGCGGCAGATGACGACGACGCCTCTCGGGAATAGGCGTTGGTGGGAATGATCCGAAGTTGGGGTTGTGACTGAAATTCTCGAATTCGAATACGTCGGAAGGCTCAAGCATATCTTCGATCTTCATGTTCAATTCGGCCCCAAGACCCTTCGTCCATCCCATGGTGTTTACGACGAGCGGGACGACTTCGACGATCCGTGAGTCGCAAGTTGGCGGGGTGCTGGGAAACTCGAGGTCTTGTTTGTACGTTTGGATCAACGCTTGTATTGCGTTTAGGTAGAGCGTGGGAGAGTTTCGTGGTGTGGGGGAACCGATGAAATGCGCCGCGTGCGGGGTGATTAGATGAGTGAATGGAGGACCTTGGGATATTATTAATTTGAAATCAACTTGTGACGATAACTTTACATACCGAAGTGGGGTTTCGAGATGACGGTCAATGACACCATCCCGCTGGGTGAAAACTCCGATTGGCCAGGGTCGCAGTCGATGACCGCGACCTGAGCGTAACTAAAAAGCAGGTATTTCAGTGGTTGCGCTGATCGTATGGGCCCAAAAACTATACCGTGCCGTTAATCTGTTTGATAGCATCCTCGCAAAGGTACTTTTCCCAGAGGATTTTGGACCGGTGATTAGGCACGCGACCGGTCGAAAGACGGTGGCATTGCCTCCGTCTGGGCGGGAATACGCGTCAAGGAAGTCGGAAGCCTCCCGATCCCACGCCGTTGGGAGAACGAATCCCTCGAGGTTTCGTTCTTGTTGCGCCCACTACGAGTCAATAAATTATTGTTATTCGGAGAGACTGAATGAAAACATACCACGTGGACTTGGACGCCGGGGACCTCGAGATCAGCGGTGAAATTGCTAGGCTGTGAGGGCTGGAACATGCTTTCGAACGTCCGTATGACGCGCCCAAGGCCTTCTATTCTGGTGTGGCGAGCATGGATTAAAATCACAGCGTGTTCCGGAGAGATCCAGGGCCGGAGCCTGTCGTGTAGACGGCTGGTCAACGGAGAGGTAAGGTCGGTATTTCCAAGCGACTCGATGCAAGGGAGAGGCGAGAGCTTCGGAGAGAATACGGTGTGCGAGGTGTTCGAAGCAGCCAAAGTAACCCCCATCAGTATAACAGCCCCCTGTAGCACCGTCAACTGGTACACCCCGGTAAACGATATGGTGGAGTGAACGGGAAGAATTATAGCAGCCGCCGGTTCTTCGACGCTGATCAGCGCGAAGCATTCTTCGGGAGTTAGAGGAAAGGTGTTGACGCCAAGCTCCGCAGCGAACGGCGCAGCAACTGCGGCGACAGGGGCGTCGGTGGGCTGGACACACCCAGGCTCTGTTCCCGTTTCCTCGTCTGATGAGTCGAGAAGAGGCTGGCTGGGTGACCACGCGCGCCGTGGCCCTTCGTGTGGATGCGAGAGTATTTCCTGGTCCGATAACGAAATGTCCTCATCCGTTAACGAGTGTAAGTCGGGTTCTGGTACGTCGACTGGGGCGTCGAAGTATCGAACCTTGCCCTCGACTTTCCGATCGTCCGTCTTTTTTCGCCGGTGTGGCTGGTCCGCCTCGTTTCCGGCAACAGGCTCTGGTTTTCGTTTACGTGATGACCGTCTGGGCGTGGAACCAGGTGCGGGTGATTGAGGGTCAGGGCTGGCGGGGGCCGGGGATGGGGCAGTCGGCTCTTGCACGCCAGGGCTGGCCGCCAACCGCACTTTTCGAGCTTGAAACGCGCTCAACATTGGGAGTATTTGCACGTGACTGGCTGGCGATTGCCTTGCTTCCCCACCGCCGCCTTGGTCCTGGGATGTCGACTCTACTCCCTTTCCATGTTTCAATAACGGACAAACTCTGCGACCCTGCAGACAGCGACCTCCTCTTACTTGCACGCGGACTCGGCTTGCGCCGGATCGTCTGTAAATTATTGCAGATCTACCATTCCTCCCAATCATTGGTGTGTCTCGTGAACGCTTCTCCAGAAGAAGAGAATGGGATTGGTGAAGAACTTAATCTCTTGGGGTGTCGAAACCCTGGCTTCACGATCCTCGGGTTTGAGACGGATAAAAAGGCGAGGTAAGAGTGACATTTATTCTAATGAGCGACGCCAACAAACCGGTAGGCAGGAATTGTATCGCCGGGGCGGGATCTTCTCTGTCACGTCACAGATTTTAATCGTGGACATGCTGCAGTCCACGCTCCCCACAGAAATGATAACTGGGTTCATGATATTACACGCAGAGAGGTCTGACCTCGGCCCACCTCGCGGCGGAGGGCAATCTAACCCAAGGATATTAGAGTGTCAGCTTTATCACAAGAAGCCTTCATCGTCCGTTTGTTACGCGAAAAGAACGAGGTTGCTTTTGTGAAAGCCTTTTCCGACCAACCGGAGCACATCACCAGTGGATTGGCTCCATTAAGGAACATCATCAGAGAGTTGAGGGTGCAACACGTGCACATATACCCTAGGTAATTCCTCCCCTCCGGAGTACCCCTTTCTTATCGCCGACAGATTTCACGATGAGGTCAAGCAGGCCTTGGAGAAAAAACGGATCGATATTATTCAACTGTTGCAAGGCCTCACGGAATCGATGAAGGAGATCCACGGTGCTATAATCCAGTGCATCAACTCAACCATGTCGGAGCTCAAGAGATCGCACACAAATGTGAGTGTGTTTACTAGATACTCCGGAAGCATACCTATCGATCACAGCTCGACCTTGATGATCTCAATGTAGATAACGCATACTTCCGATCCTTCGATGCTATCGTGCGCAGGCAACTCGATCCCGTGTGGCACAAGGTGGGACCAAGGACGAAACAGCTCGTTGGTGACCTTGCCACCCTTCGACGCCTCTTGACGTGAGTTAGAAATTGTGCAAAAACAAGCTCCGGTTGATGACACTTCCGAGATATCTACTTACTTATGATGCTGTGGCATTTCTGGGGTACCTCGACACTATTCAAGCCGCAAACTCGGCAACAACAGCCAAAGGTGCCGCGGGATATCAGTCCCCTTGGCTCCTTACAGACCAAGCCGGTATCATATTTCGTGAGGGGAAGAGGCGTTGTTATTCCCTGACCACGACGAAGCACCTCCTCGACGCGCCACCAGACGAGGATGAAGAGGCCTGGGAAGTCCTAGATGAAATTGAAGGTATCATCGGCGGTAAAATCGCAGGCCAAGGGAACACGCAATCAGCATGGCCTAACGGTTTGGAACCTACTTTGGAGGAACAACCGAAGTGGGATCGGTTGGTTGACATCCTCAATGAGATCGAGGAGGAGATTCGGTCTCAGCAGGTCTCTGGTAGTTGGACACGTGAGGCCTTTCGTGCTCCATTCCTACGACCCTGCTAACTGTGACCCCTAGATACCCCCGGAACAAATACGGTTCTGGTCTTGACAGCGACGTCTCAGTCGGCCGCCACTGTCAGCGAGTACCTTTCAACTTGCGACCGGAACCTTCAACCTGCTGTGCGGGGTCGAGCGATGATGGAGCGGAAACTCCGTGGGTATTTATCGTGGAGAGCCAAACTCAACGAGATCCAAGGTTCCGGCAAACAAAATTACCGGACGGATGCGGGCAAAGATGCTCAAGGGACAACCGCCATCAGCGCAGCCCTGCTGAAGAAAGACCAAGAGAAGGCAAAGCGGGCAGCGAACAGGCGGAGAGTGCGCGGAGGCGCTCCTGACACATCTGGATCCAATAGGACGGGCGCAACGTCCGTAATCACTGTGGAGGGGGATGCGGTGGACGAAGTTACGAGCATAGCTGAGTTGTGAGAATCGCCCATACTCTCCTTTCGCCAACCTAATCGCCTCTAGCCTTGCCACACAGGTAGTTGGCGACAACGAAGAGCCACTGGTCGCAGAGGAAAGCCAGACGACAATACCTGATGTTGAGTTCATAGGGTTGTTGTCGCTCGATGAAGGTTTCGATGCGAATTATGGCGTTGTGCAGCCAGAGGAGGCTGTCATCGTCCGCGCCTACTCTGACGACTCGGACGATATGATGCTGATGGAACTTCGTCCACGCTTCGTGGTGATGTTTGACCCCAGCCTGGAGTTTCTTAGAAGAGTGGAGGTATTTGACTGTCCTCTTGCGCCGCATATCCCCCCTGAGAACCTGCTAGGTCTACCGGAGTTCGAATCCCGGGCTGCCCCTACGGATTTACTTTCTGATGTATGAGGAATGCAGTGAAGAACACAAGTATCTGTTGGGGTTGCGAAGGGAGAAGAACGCGTTCACGCGATTGATTGAAGAACACGCGGTAGGCTAATCTCTGCCTGGCGAGGGCCGCAGTCTAACGCCGGTTCCACAGAAAATGCCAATATACCTTGGCGATGCTCGTGCGGAGTCGACGTCAGCAGACGCCATGATTAAGACCATTAGCACCCGATTCGCGGGCGGTAGAAGGGAGATAAGTCAGGTGCAATCGAGGGTAACCCATCCGACAAGTCACACCTTAGTGAACAGGTTACTGAGACACACTATCTCCTTTTAGGTCATCGTGGACATACGGGAGTTTCGCTCTAGTCTGCCGTCGATTTTACACGTGTCAAGATTGCAGCTCATTCCCACAACGCTAACCGTTGCCGACTATGTTCTGACCCCCGACATTTGTGTGGAACGGAAGAGCATTCCCGATCTCGTTTCATCTTTCAATAGCGGTCGACTGTGCATACATTTCTGGCATCACGGTGGTCCCTACTGCTGATCACCGAGTTCCACAGATACACCCAATGCGAGCTGATGTCTGTGCATTACAAGCACCCACTCTTACTCATCGAATTTGAGGAGCAAAAGTCTTTTTCGCTGGAGGTAAGTGGGGTTCCCTTCGACAAGAGCACCGGACAAATGACCTCCCCAGATCCATGCCGCCGGAGCAAGATCTTACGCGAAGGGGAAAGGGAAGTTCCCGTCCAATGTTCCGGCCCATGTCCCGGAATACGTACCTGCTCTTCAGGAGAAAATTGTGATGCTGACGCTGGCATTCCCGCGACTGCGTATCATCTGGTCATCCTCCCCCCACGCAACTGCAGAGATATTCAACGACCTGAAGCTAAACAACCCCGAGCCCGACCCAGAACGGGCGGTCCTATTAGGTGCGGAAGACAATCCCGAAGTGGATGGGGGAGTAAATGCTGCGGCCGAAGAGCTGTTACGGTCACTTCCCGGGATTACAGACAAGAACGTCAAGCACGTCATGAGCAAGGTCCAATCTATCAAAGCGTTTTGTCGGCTCGAACTGGCCCAGGTCCAAGAAATTGTGGGGGTAGGCCCTGGGAAGTTGTGCTATGAGTTCATGCACCGCGGCGACAGGCGTAGAATGGGCAGCACACAGTGACACGGACACGTTTTCGTGGGGAATTCAGGCTATCTATCACGTGTACTCTTGTGCAATGGTTCACAGCATAGGTCAATATACTACATTCAAAACCCACCAAATTCTGGTTGTGACTTATTTCTCAAGCTTCCCCTCGGCCCCCAAGCCTTCAGAGAAGAGGGGTTCTCGGGGGCGTCGAGGTGTTCAGGGTCGGAGGCGTGCCCCCATGCGCCGGCTCCGGGAGTTTCAATCAGCAACCGATCCCCCTTCCCCATGAAGATCGTGGCCTTTCCGCCTATGTTGATCTTGCGAGGTTCTGGCTCGCCTTGTACGCCTTCTGGGTAGTCCTCGTCTTCCTTCCGAGGTTTCTTAACCCACGTGTTCCTGCCCAGTGCGCCAGGTTCCCCACCATCGATACCATACGGCTGCCTCGTTCTCCTCTACGGAGCGCACCGAGTGAGAGAGCTTTCAGGCAATCGTTGGTGTGCTTACCTCGGAGAGCATGGAAACCTGCAGTGGTTGCAACACTTCAATCTCTCGGATCACACCGTCCCCTCCCTTCCACCTGCCCCCTCCACCAGAATCCGGCCGGATCCCGAACCGGTGGAGCATGATGGGATATCTCCGCTCCAGGATTTCCACATCACCGATTCTGGTATTTGTGATGTGGGTGTGTACGCCGGAAGTCCCATGCCACCCTGGACCCGCCCCAGAGCCTCCAGCAATCGTTTCGTAATATCCCCAACCGGAGGTGGTCTTCCCATCCTTGTCTTTCCCTCCGACGCCAAACGTGAGGTTACTGGGAAATACTCTGGTGAATGGAGTCCCCGAATCACATCGCTTCTGGGACGTACTTGGTGCAACCTTGACTTGCGGCACAGGCGTGGAACGCCTTGAGTACGACATCGACGATTCTCTGGGAGGTCAACACGTTCCCACCACAGACCGCAGCTGTCTTAGATGGTGAGAGCAGCGATCCTTTGGGAATGTTTACTGAACAAAATATCAGACGCTCGCCTGCGAGAAATTGTGGAAACACACTTTTCAGAGGAACCAGACAGCCAGCGTTCAACGGAATGTCCGTATCCAGCATCGATCTCATGCAGTATATGATGGCAGAATGGACCACTGACTCGGGGGAGTTAAGGTTCCCTCGAATCTCGCATCCAGTCCCAGCGAAATCCATAACGGCAGATCCTTCTTTCTCGTCGATATCAATTTTAAGCTCTATCTGTATCGTTGTCAACATCAGTGTGAGAGTGGCCATTTCATCTCGCTTACTGGGGAGCCGTCATCCAGATAATCAATCGCGTGAAGTACGTTTTTGCCCATTCTCCGTACCACTTGTCGGAGCAAGTTACGTACCGATGTCTCGGCATTGGAGCGGATGTGGTACATGTACTCTTGAACCTTTTCTAGACCGTAATCGTCGATAACTATTGGGGTTCAGTAGAGAACCGACACCCAGGGAGACTCGATGCTGACTTGCATGAATTAGTTGGACCCCCTTATGGTTCGCTGCGATTTGCTGTTCGACAGATAAGTTAAAGCCTGATGTACCGCGAGAGAACGCACAGCCTTCAAGTCGCTCTCCACGTCACGGATATTCCGACACCCAGAGCTGCCTGGGTAACTGGCTGGGATCTCAATCATGTACCTGTCTAGCCCCTTCTTGTCAAAGATTCCGTCACTGACGATCTTGAAACTCTCGACATTCGCTCCTTCCTCAAAGATCGTGGTTGAGGTTGGCGGCATGGATCCAGGGAGTATCCCTCCAATGTCTGCATGGTGACCACGAGAAGCGGTGAAGAAGATGATCTCGTTAGTCTTTGGGTCGAACACAGGGGTGATAATAGTGATATCAGGGAGATGTCTGGGGAGAAGGTTAGGTTCAGAGAGAGGGCAGGACAACATTTGGTACTGACGATCCGCCCGCCTGTGGGGAATTGGACATGAGGACATCTCCGGTTTTCAAAGTTCCCGCATGCAGCTCCATCTGATACTTCACGGCGCTGTGGGAGGTCATCTACAATTTCGTTGGGAACACTTGTCGGAATCTCTTACAAACTCATCGCTCCTAGGTGGATGGGGATGAACGGTGCGTTCGCGACCAAGTCCCCGTCAGGACCAAACAGTGCGCACGAGAAATCGAGTCGCTCCTTGATATTGGTGCTGATGGAAGTCTGTTGGAGGCTACGGCCCATAGCTTCAGCGACACTCATGAACCGGTTCGCAAAGAGTGTCAACAAAATGGGATCCGGCCTCTTTGGTTCGCCCATGGTTGCGGCGAGCGGAGGGAACTTGTGATCTCCCCCGCCGATTACGAATCCGATCTTGTGTGCACTTAGTTCCCACGATTGCAACTCTTCTTTGGCGCTTATGTTACCAACAAGGAACACAGACAATATGTACGAATGAGGTGTTTAGGGCTGCGCCACTTAATACGCAATGTCACCGTAGAAAATCCCACGTCCACTTGTACCGACGTATACCCTGCGTAGTCCGATCAGAAGGGCGCCGTGCCAAAGGAGGGCCTCGACCTACCTGCCATACTGCCTTGGATCAGCAGCGAGGATTGCAGAGCGGTGCCCCGCGAAGCCGTGCTGGGAATCATTAATCTTGACCCACGAAGTCTAAGAAGGGTGTTTGAGAGCAGTATCCCCCTGGGAGAAAGCGAACTCACCCCAGCGTCATCGGACCGGTAGATCCCTCCCGTTCCCGATATCTTCGCGACGGCGAAGATAGCGGGGTACTGACCGGAACCGGAAGGGGCGCCGAGTGCTATGCCCCATGCCTGAGAGACGTCCGAGATGGCCTCGAATGTTGCCCCGAAGTTGGTGGAGTGGAAGAGCCCAGCGTTGGTGGAAACCCAGACATCACCGGCGACTGTCGGGTGGGTCACAATTTTGTATGGGGAATAGGAGCTACCAAGAGTTCCACTGCTGGAGAATGTCCGGCCGGCGTTCCTAGAGATGTAAAATGAAGAACCAGATGCACCATAGAAGATACCCGCATCCTTCTTGTCGGCAGCAATGATAGACCCGCCGCCGGGGAGACTACTAACATCCGTAAACGCAGCGGTAGTTCCAGAAACCAGGATGCGGTTGGTTCCTGTTCTCCATAAAATAGAGGTTCCGTCCGCAGAGATAGCGACCTTTCCTCCTGCGACACCGTCTGGAGCACCGGAGTGTGGGGACCAGGTAGCACCGGAGTCACTTGAAAGAGCCAATTGTTTGGATAATCTGAGGGGAGGGGGGGTCAGGTTCATTCAACCAGAGCATTTGGGTTGGGGCAGACCCTCCGGTATCGGTGCCAATCCTAACAATAACATTGGGCTTGGAGCCAGCAAAATCGAGGTCGGCGGTCGTAGCCCATGTCGGGTTTGAGAATCCCGCGGACACGGGAGCGGCGAAGTTGTTATGAACAAACCCTGTGAGTGGTGTTCAAGAGGTTGTGATGAACATGCGTGGATTCTACGCACCGCAGATATCACCAACGGCGGAAATGAGACGAGCACCGGTCGGCGGAGAGATTAATCCCAAAATTGCGGTTTCCTCGATCCCGTCTGCCATCGATTGCAGAGTGACGTTATGGGTTGTGTCCCACTTAAGCAAGTCGCGGCCCCCTTGAATGGTCGCACCGGTGCCATACGTCCATCGGTTCGAGTCGAAGGGGTCGATAGCCAACGCTTCCATCATCCAGCTGTTGCACAAACGTCCAGTGTCCGAACAATAAAGGGTGTGGCATGTACTCACCCAATCTGCTTCAGGTCAGTGGTAGCGATCGTGTGGTTTGGGCTTAACCAGGGGGCTATTGCGTTGTTGAATGTATAGAACCTCTTGGTGGAGACCATCGGTTCGTTCCATTCCCAGAGTGTGGTCCAAGTGGCACCACCATTGGTTGAACGGAAGATATTCCCATCTGGCCACCACATATTCAAGGCGGCAACCATGAGGGTGCCGGGTTTCTGGTAATCAACTGCAAGTCCTCCGAACCCATAGCTTTGACTTCCAAGGATGTTGGACGGAGGTGTGATGTCCTTGACTGTTTTGGTAGTCAAGTCGTATCTCCACACAGCACCTGGAACGGACCTTAGCCAAAAGGGTATGTTGGGGGAATCACTCATACCATTGCTGCCGTCAAGGGGACCCGCGTTATTATTTGCTGAGATATACAAAACCTTAGTACTAGGATCAATTACGCCCTTATGGGCCATGAATGCATTGTTGAGCCCAGCGATCGATGTCCCTACAATACGGCGTCATTCGAGAGGTGTCGGTTGAGGAAGGAGGTCAAATTACACGTTGCACCAGCATCTTCCGATACGAAGACGTTGTCTTGTCCAACCACGGCTACTCCCACGAAAATGCGGGGAGTTGGGGATCCCCTGGTGCCGGCGGTCTGATCGAACGTTACCCACGCGATACCAATGCGGTCACTGGTGAACGGTAAGCTCCGGTTCCGGGAGAACTGATCGAGGCCCACCTGTTATATCCCGAGGAGTCGCTCGGATCGGGAACATACGTGCCTGAACGGCGCATCAGACCGTAATTCGTGGAACGGCACAGACGACTTACCAACGCTTGTGAAAGACGTCACCTTGTTCCACGTCTTCCCATAATCCGTCGACTTCAAAAGGCCGTTCCCACTCCGGGCACCGAAGTAGAGTACCGAGTTTCTGTTGGGATCAACGGCGAGACGCTGACAGAACCTATCAACACGGCCGTTGCGTTGCAACAATCAAGCCATCACTCACCTCCCCCATACCGCGTCCTGGCATATTCCCACCAACCTTGAATGGCAGATATGAAACGGTCCAAGTTGCACCATAGTCGGTGGAGGCCAAGATCTGACCGTTGTTTGGGTCCCAAGAATTTGTATACATTCCGGTGGCAAGGTACAGCCTGTTTGGTTCGACGGGGTCGGTCGCCAATGCGTCCACTCCCCAGTAGTTCCACCGAGCATCGTCAACGAAGTCCAGCAGGGGACTCCAGGTCCCATCCGGGTTCAGCCTATACGCACCACCAATGTCGGTCCTAGCATATGCGAGATTCTTCCTGGAAGGGTTGAAGACGATCCCAGGAACGAAGCCACCACCACCACCGATCTTCACATTCTTCCAGTTGTATGTCTGGGTGCTCTGAGCCAGACACACAGATCTGGACAACGCGATGATGAAGCCAAGCAGGAGAGCGCCTCTCATCGTCAGTCGCGGGCAGGGATGTGGGGATGTTTGTGAACATCGGCGCAGCGGAGGGCCGAATTTATACTTTCAGACGTGCTTCGTTCCTGGAAAGGGTTCGGCGGTTAAACATAGGGCCCTGTGGAAGCGTAGAACAGAATTTCCTGAAATTTAACCGAAGTAGTAGCACCTCGTCAATGAGGCTGTTGCGCACGGTCACGACATCGGAGGCCGACAGGTAATGATCTAGAGTTGGCTTCTCAATCGCGGGCCTTACGTACGTCCTGCATAAACATTGGTGCAACAGGTGCGCCAAAGAGGGAGCCCTGGCGTATGGTGGCATTGCCGGTGTTCGGTGTGGAGGTGATCGTGGGAAGAATGGATAATTAGGAGTGTGTCCCGATCGCGTCACGGCTTGAACCCAACACTCGTTGACGCGTCTGATACCTCGCTGTCTTCAGCATGCCTTTGGTGAGGATTGAAGTATGCGACTTCAAGTCCTACAGGTATACTATCCGATCAAGCCACGATTCTTTCAGCTGACGATGCCACAAGGGGCCACCAGACGATAGGACCGTTCCGAAACTTTACCTCGGTTATTGGTCCTAATGGGGCCGGAAAGTCCAACCTTATGGACGCCATCTCCTTCGTTCTTGGAGTCAAGAGCGCCCAATTGCGAAGCAGCCAGTTGAAAGACCTCGTCTACCGTGGAAGGAAACTGGCCGCGCCTCCTGACGAACCGTCTGAACAAATCGACGAGGACGAGGAGCCGGAATCCTCAGCCAAGAGGGCATGGGTACTAGCGGTGTTCCACGACGGAGAGAAGGAGTGGCTTTTTCAACGAACGTGAGAGTCCTGTGTCGTGTTCGACATTTAGTTTACTCATAAGTGCCGATCCACCCAGAATTTCCACCACTGGAACCTCCGAATATAAACTCAATGGCAGGACTGTCACTTATTCCGCCTACAATGCTGCCCTTGTCTCTCACAACATCCTCGTCAAGGCCAAGAATTTTTTGGTCTTCCAAGGAGATGTTGAAGCGGTTGCCTCACAATCCCCGAAAGAGCTCACGCGGCTAATCGAACAGATAAGCGGTTCCCTTGAACTGGCCCCAGAGTACGACAAGGCGAGGGAGGCTCAGGAACGTGCTACAGAGAACGCCACTTTCAACTTCACCAAACGGCGAGGTATTACTGGAGAAATCAGGCAGTTCAGGGAACAGAAGAATGAAGTCGCCAGGTACGAGAAGTTGGAAGAACAGAAGGTCAGATCCGAGATTACGACTGTATGCCGTGTCATTGCTCATGTTCTATTTTGTCATCAAGCATGAACTGATTTTGCGGCGCGCTCTCTACAAACTGTATCACATCGAGGAATCCCTGAAAGCAAATGCATCAGAGATTCAAAGGCAGAGCCGGGCTCTCAGTGGCTTTCGGGAGGACCAACACCAACGGCAGCAAGCCCTCGATGATACCCGTGCAGAGCAAGCAAGATCGAAGACCGAGGTGTCTCGGGAGGAAAGGAAGTTGAAGCGGGCCGAGAAGGCTTTGGAAACCAAAGTGCGCGCGGCATTTCGTTGTGGGTGCACTTCTGGGATCTGTTGACGCGTTTGGAACAGAGACCAGAGCTTGTCACTGCGGAAGCCCAGATCTCCCATGCGACCCGCAAAAAGGCCAACTCCGCCAATATGATGGTACAAGTTGCCAAGGACATCGAGAAGAAACAGGAGAAGATCGCATCTTACCATGGAGGTCTCGGGCTAGCGCGCCAAGAAGCAGATAGGGTGCAAGGTGGATTTTCCTTCCCGATCATTTCATTCCCTCTTTAACCGCATACCAGAGGAGCGACGTAGGGCTGCAGAGGGCAGTACCTCGCTTAGTGAAGAGAACCTGGAAGAATATCGGAAACTGTGAGTCTGATGGCCTAACCCCCCAGTTCCCACCTGATTTTTTTGCCACAGTAAAGCGAGCGCCAATGTACTCGTTGTCGATGAACGACAGTCCTTGAAGACGTTGGGTCGCGAATTTAAGACCGCGATCCGTTCTTTGGGCCAACTAAAAGAGAGGGTCGATACGTTCGAAGAACAGAGGAATACGCTCGAAAGAGACGCTGGTGAGGTTCAGCAGAAGTCCGATGACGTGAGCTATACAATTCGGCAAACATACACCGACTTACCCCACATATAGCTGGGAGCCAAGCTTCGGAGCCTGGAGGCGGATCTTGAGACGACGGAACATGAGTTGGATCACCAGCATTCTGAACGTGAGCGGATCACGTACGTTTCACTTTGGTACATATTACTCTCGTTGATCTCATTTCGCCGATAGCCAACTCGAGAAGGAGGTAAATGAGAAATTGGGCGAGATCTATCACCAGCTCCTACAAGCCAGTGTCGATCGGCAAGAATCCGAAAAAGAGGCCAGGCTCAAGGAAACTTTAACCAACCTATCAAGGATCTTTTCCGGTATCAACTCTTTTTCTCCTTTCAGTCTGGGTATCCGCGACTGACGGTGGTCATAGGCGTCCGCGGACGCGTTGTTGACTTATGCAAACCGACCCAGAGGAAGTACGAATTGGCGGTTGCGGTCATCCTCGGTAGAAACATGGACGCTGTCGTCGTAGACGAGGAAAAGACTGCCATCGACTGTATTGAGGTAAGCGGACCCTATCTCTCAGGATACAGGCTCTAAGGGGGTTCGCGTACAGTATATGCGCAATCATCGCGCGGGGCACGCAACGTTCATCCCCCTTGATAGCATCCAGGTGAAACCTATCAGTGACAAGTACCGGTCTTTCGCCAAAGGAGCGAGGCTTGCGGTGGATGTAATTCAATACGAGCCTGCTGTTGAACGTGCCATCCAGTATGCTTGTGGTAACGCTCTTGTTTGCGATACCATGGACGTCGCTCGCTATGTGGTGTTCGACAAGGGTCAGGAGGTAAAAGGTACGTGAACCGTTAGATTCATCTCAGTGTATCCTGACTCCGGCACAGCTGTGGCTCTGGACGGCACGGTGATCCACAAGAGTGGTCTGATTACTGGCGGTCGCAGCACGCGAGACAGTGCGAAGAAGTGGGAAGATGTACCCATCAAGGGTATGTTCACCTAGGTCCATTTGAGAATCCCGTCTGAAACGCATCGTCCAAGCCTTAAATATAAAAAAGGAAAGGTACCACGCTGATTTGGCTGATCTTCAGAGTAAGAAGCCAAGAGAGAAAACGGACGAAGCCCTCATCCTCACGATCGAGCGCTTGAAGTCATCCCGGTCGGTCGCCAGAGACGAGCTGGTAGGTGGTCGGCATCCACGCGAATCTTTGCGGTTCTGAGCCTCTCCCAGAACGCTGCTCAGCGTCGTAGAACTGGTATCCTAGAGCAATTGGAGTACATCAGAGGCCAACTCAACGCGTTGGGACCCCAAGTCGACGCTGCTGCTATGAGCCACGATCATTTGGGCGAACAAGTTGAAACGCTCCAGGCCGCAATTGACGAAGCTGACAACAGCGTGTTCGGAGACTTCTGCCGAAGGATCGGAGTTGGCAACATTCGCGACTATGAGGAACGCCAGCTAAAGGTCGCCCAAGAGGTCACCGAAGCACGGCATCGATTCGACACCCATATTGCTCGCCTCACGACACAGTATGCGTTCCGTATCAACGCCCGGTATATTGTCTGACCCGTCATAGGATAAAATTTGAGGAAGAACAACTCCGAGCTACCCAGGCGAGGTTAGCCGATCTTGACGAGGTCATCCGGGTTGAGGGCGAAGCACTGGTTCGCCACGAGCAAGCAAAACAACGGATCTGGGCAGAAATTCAGGGCGCCGAAGCCAGGGTCGAAGAATACGAGGAGGACCTCACCAAGGCAAACAAAGACTTGGAGAACCACACTACCCAAGTTGACCAGGCAAAGAGGGCCTTCAACAAGGCTGCCAAGGCAGTCGACCAGGTTCTCAAAGACATTGCAATCAAGGTATGTGAAATACCTGCCGGGGTGTTCCATGGAGACACTCACTACTCCACATTTAGAATGGTGAAATCGAGAAGCTCGGCTTGGAGCGTTCGGCCATCTATAGGCGTTGTAGGGTGGACGAAATCGGGATCCCTTTACTGAAGGGAAACCTCAAACACGTTCCCATGGAAGAGAAGCTGACAGTGGAAGAGGAAGAGGAAAGAGAAGACGAGAGCGAAAGCGAAAGCCCCCAGAAAGTTCAAGACTACGGTATCGAAATCGATTATTCGGAACTCGAGGATGAAGAAATGGAGGATTCTTCCCCGGAAGCTGCAGCCCGCTTTGACGAAGAAATAGCCAAGGTCACAGCGGAGATCGAACGCATGGCTCCAAACCTCAAGGCCTCCGAGCGGTTGGGCGATGTTGAGCTCAAACTCGTGGAGACTGAGAAGGAGGCCGACAAAGCCCGGAAGGACTCTAAGAAAGCTCGTGATCAATTCAACGACGTGAAACAGAGAAGGTGACACTCCCACAATCCCGCGCGCCCAATCATCCTAAGTTTGACATGGGCGATCTCTCCTTTCCCTTATAGATACGAACTCTTTATGAAGGCTTACAACCATGTCTCGGAGAAGATTGACGCGGTATACAAGGACCTCACGCGCGGAAAAGCAGCGCCAATGGGTGGGGTTGCATATCTCAGTTTGGAAGACAGTGAGGTGCGTGGATGGCGTTCTTCTTTTCATTTCGGCTGCCGACGGGATTGACGCCCCATACAGGAGCCCTACGTTGCAGGTATCAAGTATCACGCTATGCCACCGATGAAACGTTTCCGCGACATGGAACAATTGTCCGGTGGGGAGAAGACAATCGCAGCGCTGGCTCTTCTTTTTGCTATTCATAGGTACGAAACGTCTTCTGTACCATACCCTACGCCCATGACCCCATTACTAACCCCAACTGACCCCAGTTTCCACCCATCGCCTTTCTTCGTTCTGGACGAGGTCGATGCCGCGCTAGACAACACCAACGTCGCGAAGATCGCGAACTACATTCGGTCACACGCGTCGGACACCTTCCAGTTCATTGTGATCAGCTTGAAGGGATCGCTGTACGAACGCAGCAACTCCCTTGTTGGGATTTACCGTGATCAAGATGTGAACAGTTCGCAGACATTGACCCTTGATGTAAGTTCCCCCTTCCTTCCCTTGGTCCGTCCGAGAGCACGCGCTGACCTCACCGCCTTTGCATCGATAGCTGACTCAATATGACGAATAATTCACGTGTATATTACACCATGTATCTAGATTTTTCTTGAGATGACATCGGGTTTACTCACATCCTCGAGGCCCCGCCCCACAAACCTGTTGCGAACAACGTGTTCGATGGGGCTGGTACCCACGTGACCCGGGGAGTGGATCGGGTAGCGCAACCGTTTCGATCCTCTACTTCGTCCGTCACTCGACCGCAATCGAAGATAATGTCCTTACCACGAGCCGACTACGACCCACGCAGGGTGTGCGTGAACCCATGCCCTAACGTTACGCTTGGGGTCGGGAGGCACAAACGTACAGTCGGTGTTTACCTAGCTGGTGCATTGGTACGTTCCCATCCCTTCCGATCCACAGCTGGATCCTAAATCCAAAACTAATCTCACACTTCTCTTCGGTTATTTCTTCTACTCATGCACATGCTTGTGGGTGATCTTGTGGGACGGATCTTATGACTAACTCTCTTGTGGAATTGCCTGCGCATGCAGTTCACCCTCGCCAATTGGACGTTCCTCGATGCTGCGGTCCTCTCCGCCCACGCCCAACCCCCACACGACACGGAACCGGTGTTGGTACACGTCACGTTCGTCGACTGGATCCCAGGAATTTGCTCTCTCCTCGGCATGCTCGTCGTTAACTTGATCGATAAGGACCGTGTTCGTGGGGAGGAAGGGTTTGGCGATTCGAGGGCGGTTTGGAGGGCCAGACTCTTTTTGTTCATCAGCTTTGCGTTGATGGCGGGTGGTCTCGCTGGGAGCGTTGTGAGTGTTCCTCCCACCTCATGTCCGATACATGCGCCTAACGCGCGGCCCCTTCTCTCAAGTGTGTCTTGATCCTCAAGTACATCTTGAACAACTACCCCGAGATGTACAAGTACTACGGTTACTGCAATGTCTCGCAGAATGTCGGGCTGATGCTCTCTGCGGTCGTGCTTTGGATATCCCAAAGTGGCAGTGGAGAGTACGAGTACAATCTCACCATCTAATAGTCCCCCTCCGAGTACCCGGAGGCTCGGAGTGGATCGCTGTCTCTTTTTTGTTCTTGTGTTTTCGATAAGCCTTATATTGATGTACTGCGTGCGAGATGCCCCCGCCTGGATCCTCCGAATTTTCCCCAAGCACCGGGTCGGTTACTTTCATGCTCCCTCAAATAAATTCCGCAGTTGCGGAGCCTACAGTACTCAATTGCCATGGTGGGCCGGGGCTGGAGGCGCCACTCGAGCGGCACCGAAGGGATGGGATGATCAGAGGAAGACGAAAGCAGTATTAGGATTGCGGATTATAACGACGAGGAACAGAGCATGCGTAGAGGCTAAAATATACTAAGTGCTACGATGAACGAGGAGACAGCGGAGATGAAAAATGCTACAGATCTATATGTATCGGAATGTTCGGATGATAGTGAAACAGCACGAACAGGAGGGGGAACGCAAGATAGCATAGGGCAATCTATCGCCCATGTAGGAAGTCATAGATTAGGTCTAAAAGTGTGAGGTGGAGCAGAATCTCTGGGACGCGTGCGCCTGTATTTTGTTTCTAGCGAGTTCGTGGGAGTGGAAATGAGAGAGGAAGGTCGGGAGGCTGTGCCTGGGCGTTGGATAGACGGGGTTACCAGTCGAGGACTGGAGGGAAGAACTTCGCGATCAACCCTTGATAATACGGCTTGAGCTTCTTGGGATCGACGGGCTCGTCAGATTTGGAGTACAGATCGTATGGGTTGAAGGCCCTGACGGCAGCCAACGCCTTCTTATCTGCCTCGTTGGTCAGATGGTTGTACGCGCCCTCCCTGTGCCATCTAAGGACATGAGGCGATGACATGAGGAATGGTATCAGGAGAAGGTGGAAGATGACGCACGGGTAGAAGCTGTGGTACCGGATCATATGGAGGCCAGCCTCTGGAAGACTGCACTGGTTCTTCAACACGTTGTACAGGTACTGCAAATGAAAAAGGGGAGGGGAGGAAAGGCAACCGATCAGCATCAAAGCATTGAACAATCGACGATCAGGGGGGGGGAACGGGAAAGTGCATGGTGGTCCAGTAACACCCATCGGTGGATTTCGGGGATAGACAGAGGGGGAAGGGATATTTATCCACTCACTTCGTCATGTCCCCAACTCAACAGAACGTTGTCCAACCCACAGTTTGGCCTGTACACGCCATACTCGGTCGAGTACACGGGGTCCTTGGAGTCTGGGTTGTTCTTGAACGTCTCCGGATAAATGATCTTATCCGAGAACTTGCACCCCACGACGAAAGTGTCTCCAACGACGTCCCACTGGCCCTGAGATCCAAAGAAGAACAGGAGTTTTCCCAGGTCGTGAACGAGTCCGGTGACCTGCATCCACTCCGGTTTCCCATCTCGTCGAATGGCTTCTGCGGTTTGCAACAAATGTTCGATCTGAGAAACAGTCGTCTAAAAGGCAAGATAGCGCGTGGGTGAGATCAGGATCCCGATCCGGATGGAAGTAATAGTGGGAGTGTGAGAGTGGGAGCAGGGATCAAAACACCCGATAAGAGCGTCAAGGAACAAGTTCGTTGATGCGATAGAGGGGTTTTGGGAAGAGAAGGGAGAAAAAAATGACGCAACGTGCACAGGTGATGACCGCACGGAAAATCGAACGTGGGCGTGATGAGGAAGGGTGGTCGATGAATGGGCAAAGAGAAGGCAATGTAAAGGTCGGAAAACACATACATCAGGATCCGAATCATCGACAAGCTCGCTAAGCTTCTCCATGGCTTCCCAGATGCCCATGCGGGCTCTGACGGATCGCTTGAACTCCTCGCGAACCCGGAGGTTGTACGCGACGGTTTGCTTCTCTGTTCATCACCCATCCAAACATGAGGAGAAGTAAGTAATTGGCGAGACGGGAGGGGGGAAGTGTGGATGCGTACCATGCTGTTCACGGTAGAACTCTCCGACGTGGTCACAGGCTTCGTCATACTGACGGAAACCATCCTTCTCCTTCCCCTTATCAAAGACGGAGTCATCGTCCCAGGAAGGAGTTGTTTGGGCGCCAGTGTTGTTGACTTTGCCCTTCAAAACGTTGACTGCACGCGAAACAGCAAAGAGCATCAGAACCGCAGCCGCAGGGACGCGCCAAAGACGGAAGCTTAGTGTGTACCTTCGTCAACAGCGTCGGACACGACATCGAAGGCTCTGGCTTCGGCGACAGAAGGCATTGGGGGGAAAGACCTGCTCGGAGCGGAAGGGAGCAAAAGCTAGTTGTGAGGGGGGGGCAGGCAGAGGCGAGCTTCGCTGAGGAAGGGCTGGATGAGGAGAAGCATTCGAATGCAGCTACGGTGGGTTTATATAAGGATTGGAAACGGCATTAGGTCGCAGGGGGGTGAGGCCTGGGAAAGGAGAACGTGCAAGATATCATTGTCGAGAAGCCGGAGGGAGAGAGTCGAAAGACGCCGCTTGGTAGTTATCGATTTAGAATCCGTTGATGATCATCAAAGTCCGGGGGCGTCTGGTTCACATCTACTGTGAGTGGAGCCAAAAATGGAGCGGAAGGAGGGAGGTGTGCTGTTTCAGGACGGAGAGGACCTTCAGCTTGGAGCTCTAGAAATCACCGACGATGATGGGAAACTGGCTGCGAGGCGGTAGACGCCAGCCGTCTTGCGAAAAGCGAATTTTGTTTCGGGCCGTACGGATGAATCAAGTGCGGCTGTAGCGGTAATCTACCCCCAGGGTCAGCTCGGGAGTCGGAGCTCTCTACCTGTCCATTTACTCGACTGCCCCGGTGCTGGCTGCCCGGTCCTGAGCCTGCGACTCTATACGGCTCTAAGCACTGAAATCAAATTGCGGGTATTAAGATTACAATGTAAAACACAACGGGCGACAGACGAAGGATATTGTGTGTTCCCAGGGTGCGAAAGTACGAAACGAAAACGGCGGAAGATCAACACCGCTGCAGGGAGGAAGCGACGAGCATGTTTGGAGCTTTTAGAGCACGAGTTGCTTGGGCTTCTCCCACGTGTATTCGGGGTTTCCTGAAGCGGGTGGTATGGTTAATTCCCGTCTAGGACGCTGGAAAGAAGAGGGACACACCGAAGTGACCGTACGAAGCAGTCTTACGGTACACAGGCTTCTGCAGATCCAGTTGACGAACTAGAGGGATAACGCCTTGAGTAAATCGCGATAACGGGCTATTTCACAAGATAGACACACCAATCACACCAGGTCGAAGATCGAAGTTCTTGCGGATGATTTCCACAAGTTCTTGGTCGCTCTTGGTTCCCGTTCCATATGTATCAACGAAAATTGAAAGTGGCTCAGCAACACCGATGGCATAGGATAGCTGAACAAGAGCACGCTGAGCGAGCCCTGCGGAGACCAAGGACTTGGCTAACGATTAAGGTGAAGCCCGATCAGCCATTTAATCAAAGAAATCTCAACTGAGTCCGGCTTACCGATCCAACGAGCGGTGTATGCGGCGGACCTGTCGACCTTTGAAAAGTCTTTGCCAGAGAAGGCGCCTCCACCGTGGGCCCCCCATCCACCATAGGTGTCGACAATGATCTTGCGACCGGTTAAACCGGCATCACCTTGAGGACCCCCAATAACGAACCGTCCGGATGGTTGGATCTGTAAGAGTTCGCATGATGGTCAGCATTCCGGCAAACAACCACAAGGGGATCGGTTATCACTGACATGATAGACGGTGTGTTCATCGAGAAGGTCCGCAGGGATGGCTTGCTTGACGATCTTTTCCAGGACTTCCTTCCTCAAGTCCTCGGTAGAGATGTCCTCGGAGTGTTGAGTGGAGACGACGACGGTATCGACTCGGAGAGGGATAACGGCACCACCGTCACGCTTGTATTCGACCGTCACCTGGGTCTTGGTATCTGGGCGGAGCCAGGGGAGAGTACCGGTCCGTCTGGCGATAGACAGAGCCTTGTTGAGTTTGTGGGCGAGAACGATGGTAAGCGGCATCAGTTCTGGAGTTTCGGAAGTGGCATATCCGAACATGAGACCCTGATCTCCGGCACCGAGGTGCTCGAGAGAACCCTTGTCTAGACCCTGGGCGATATCAGGCGACTGCTGCTCGATGGCGACGAGGATGTTGCAGGTCTTGTAGTCGAAACCCTTGGAAGAGTCGTCGTATCCGATGTCCTTGATGGTTTCTCGGATGACCTTTTGGTAGTCGATCTGGGCCGTGGTGGAAATTTCGCCAAAGACCATGATCATTCCGGTCTTGGTAGCGGTCTCACAAGCGACCTTGGAGAATGGGTCCTGCTCTAAGCAGGCGTCGAGCTATACAGTATTTGTCAGAACTGCTGTGGCGAAGGAACCGGAGATACGCACAATAGCATCAGAGACCTGATCGCAAATCTTGTCTGGGTGACCCTCACCGACTGACTCGGAGGTGAAGAGGAAGTGGTCGGGGGCAAGGGGTGGGCGAGTGGTGGCGTTACCGTTGGCAGACATTTTGGGGGATGTAGGACGAGGGGGGGGGGATTGGTGCAGAGGCTACGCTGGGCTGGAGGCTTTTTGAGAGGCGGGACTCTGGTACGATCTTGGGTACGCTTACCTAATAGTCACGCCATCTACCCCAGTTCGCGACCGGAAAGGTGCAAGAAGTCGTACGCCGAACCCAGGGTCGGCGTAACCCTCGCGAATGCACCGACAGACGGGGAAAGCGACGACGGGGGAGGCAAATACGGCGTGCACCACGCCTCGGCCTCATGGCTGGGCTCTCATCCGGATATCCGGATGCATACGTCCGAGATCACTCTCCCATCCGTCCGCTTCAACAGGAGATCTCAACGGACCGGTGGGGTCGTCTGGTACGCGACTGTAGGACGCGCCGGACCTTGCGACCGCAGTTCCCTGCGAGAAAACGCGATGTAGGCGGCGGTACTTACCCGGGTCT
>Ga0307516_10000863_pt1 | contig 41541 bp, 51 predicted proteins | sample 19_EM_MG_FD_203310 | JGI IMG/M metagenome (GOLD analysis project Ga0307516, IMG submission 203310) | Populus trichocarpa ectomycorrhiza microbial communities from riparian zone in the Pacific Northwest, United States - 19_EM | ecosystem: Host-associated > Plants > Roots > Unclassified | place... | reverse complement strand
GGGGCCTATAACTAGCCGTTTCTCTTCTGATGTTGATGTTTGTTTACGCCTTGGCCTTTGCTTTTTGATTTTCTGCTTGTTTAGTTGGAGCGTTTTGGTTTTTGCGGTCTGTGTCGATGAATTGCTCCTTGTGCTTTATGAAACGAAGAATCGTAATCGTGTTTTGGTGCAGAACGCAGTGTGCACGTGTATAGGAGGTGGTTATTTTTCTCTCCATTAATCGCATGCGACCCACCTAGATGGTGATGTTTGTATGATGTTTGTATGGGGAGGTGGTGAGTGATATCGTGTGTCCGTCCGTCTGTGGTCGGATGGGGATGCTATCTACATGCTCGCCGATGGACGGGATGCAAGCGTCGAAGCAGCTGCATACCGAGGTTGATAGCGGCAGGCGAACAGCGCAATCGACCAGCCGAACACACGCTGTGGCCCCCCAAGACCTGTCTGTGCACCATATCGCGCCCAGCAACGCAGACCCAATCCACCCTCCCGCGGCGCAACGGACGCCACGCACAGTTCCGCCTCGACGAGGAACGCGGCCGGCCGGCCGGGGCGAGACGGAGGCGTGCAAGGACCGGACCTGCCGGCAGCCATGTACATACTGAGAAGATATGTATGTACCTAGGCCAAGAGGGCCCAAAGGGAGAGCCGCATACAGCCAGAAGACTATATAGACTCGCGGACGGATACACATCTGTGGGTTGGTGATGTTGGTGGTGTTCGCCGTAGTCCGGAAAGGCTTATTTATAACTACATAGATGCCAAATATCTACCCGGTCAGCAGCAGACTTGTGCGAGGCGATCTCGATGAGCAGCTCCGTGGGCCAACGTCTCGAGGGACATGTCATCTTTCTCCCCCCCCCCCCCCCCCCCACCCCCCCCCACCCCCCCGGGGGGGGGGGGGGGGGGGGCGGCAAGAAGAAACTAACAAAGGACAGCTCGACGGACGCCAAGCGCCGGATCCGCAGCCCGGGGGCTAACTAGTTATGTACCCCGCCTCGTCCGCCGTCCCCCCCCGTCTCCTTGTTGACCCGAGAACCCGATCCATCTGTCACTGCACCTTTCCCGCACTCGGCGGATGACGACCAACTCTGCGTGCGCGCCTGCCTATCCTATGCGTAGTTGCCCCAGCCAGCCAGTTCCGCGGAAAGCAGTCCAGCGACCTCCAGCGCGCGGGATAATTATGTATGTAAGTGCACACCCGCAGCGCCCCCATTTCGTCGGTTCCGAGCACTCTGCCCCCCTCTCGACGGATGGATACGCAGGGAGCCGCTCGCCTACCGCCGTCGGCCAGTGGATACAATCCGCCATTACAGAGCGGCTGGCCGGCCTCAACGAGTGACGTCGCGTGTTCCGGTAGCCCAAACATCCAACCCAGAGCCCCTCCGACACGACGCGGTAGATATCAACAATCAACGATGGTCTCGACGAACGGACACCCTGGATTTCATATACAACGCGGGCCGCACCACTCGCCTCCCTCGCGCCCGCATAAACCAACTACAATGTACCCCCCCCCTTCCCATCAAACCGCCACAAAACCGCCACAACCTCACCATAGCAACATCGCACGCAAAGATGGAACACATAAACGCCCACCCCTCCCTTGCCTATTCTCATTCCTACCTCCATCCAGCCTGTCCGTCCCTAGAGTAGCCCTATAAAAGCACGAGAAAAAGAAAGAAAAGAAAGAAAAGGAAGGAAAGGAAGGAAAGAAAAGGAAGAAACACCCCCTTCATCACGCAACCCACCTGCTCCCCACCGGTGCCCCCGGGATTCAACTTAACCCGAGGGTTTTTATATTGCCATGATCAGGTCGCATGCAATTAGTGATTTAGAAAAAAAAACTTCCCCCGCTTCGCAAAAATGACCAGCAAACGAAAGCAAAAAAAGAGAAAAAAACGTGATGCAAAAAAACCACAGTGAAGAAATCAAATCAAATGGTGCTTTGCAAGCGTAACAATTCCAGCACAGCCGAGCTTCCCCAAACAAAAAAAAAAGATATTCCATCCTCCGGACGCAAAAGGAGAAAAAAAAAGAAGAAAAGAAAAAAAAGAGAGAGATGAAGAGAAAACCCAGGGGAGACGGCCCATTTTTTTTTTTCATACATTGCAAACATGCACAGAGTAGGTGCGCCCGCAGCCCACGCACTATCGCAAACCCAGCCCGACCATTTCGTCTGGAAAGAAGCAAAGGGGAAAAGGAAAGAAAGAAAAGTGAGTGGTGAATGGAAGGCAGGCTAGTTGTGTCGGATGTTGAACCAGCTAAGGTTGTCGATGCCTTCGTGCTGGTTGCCACCGTTGGCGCCCGAGAAATCCGTCTCGCGCCGGCTGTCTGGGTACACACTGCTTGATGTGTCGTGCCGGAAAGCGTTGTTATTGTAACGATCCGTGGCGAGCTCGTTGTCGAGCTGGCTCCATATCGGCCGCTCGCTGAGGCTCTCCGGGACGCCAGACGAGTGGGTGTCGTGGGTTCCTATCGACGACATCGAAACTTCGGAGTTCCGCCGGTTGTACTGCTGCCGCAGCCGTGGGTCGTCGAGGATCAGACCGTTCGATCCGGCGCGTTGGACGCTCACGACCCCCATCCCACCCGCTACAACACCTGGCCCCGCGTTGTAGAGGAAGGGGTTCTGGTGCATGCTGCTGTGGTTCGACTCGGCGTAGATGGATGACTGGGCCCCGGAATAGACCCGTGGAGGAGTCGTGACCAGATTCGTGGCCGAGTGGCCAGAGAAGTACTTGCTCCAACCCGAACCTCGCTCCTTGCCGCTCACCACTCTGTCTTTGGAGGGATCGGCGAAGGGGTTGGTGGCAGCTGGAAGCGAGGGCATCACCGCCGAAGGCGGCTGCTGGCCAGGATGCACAACCACACCTTGATCGCCAACCCTGTGGGCCCAGGAACCGTCCGTGAAGTTCGTACCGGAACGGACGTGCTCACGGGTCGAGGCTTGTCGTTGCACGTTGAGCCACGAGTCGTTCTTGCGCTCGTGGAACCCTCGAGCGCTCGGCGGCGTCAGGGAACTGACGGATCCACCGGCCTCCTTCATGAATGATGCACCCCGATCCTGGAACGACATCCGGCGCTCTGCCCCGCGGTATTTCTGGGCACCCTTCTGGCGCCGCCGTTTCCTGAGGAGGCAGAATATACATCCGAGGATCAGACAGGCGCCGATGATGGAGCCCAACACGGTGAAGAGCAATTGGACGGTGTTGAGTCGAGCGCCATGCCTCATCGCCGAGGTCGCAGGTGCACTACCTACAGAGGTGGTATCGGTCGACGTTGAGACTGCTGTCGAGCGCGAGGCCGTGGTGCTCGTGGGCGCGTCGGACTGGAGCGTTCTAAGCACAGTCTCGTCGCTCGCATCAAAGACGCTCTTGGGGCTGACCCAGGTGTTCTTCCTCGTGTTGAACATGAGCAAAGGCTCATCGTCGCTCCCACCGCTGATGATAACCATATCTCCATCGTACGCCATCGAAGTTCCCTGCCTCGTCACGTTTGGCGCCAGCGTTCCATCGTACTCGGGCCAATTCTCGACGGTCAGCTGGTCCTCGGTCGACACTGCCGGAATCGCGCCGCTCACGGGACTCCGCCTCCTGGCCTTGCTCGCGGACTTATCCTTGACCTTTTTTGTCCTCACCGTTGCCGGAGAAGTCGTCAGGTCGAACGTTATCAGCATCCGTGATCCGTCGTCACCATCCATCAGACTAGCCCATGCCGAGCCTCTAATCGGCAAGCCCGTGTCCAATCCGTTTTCCAGTCCACCCCATCCCGTCGTCGTAACATATGTTGTCAGCGCCTTGTTGTCGGCGTCGCCTCCCACGATCAGCGCTCCACCCGTCCCCCATGGCATAACCATCGGCGCCAACAAGGGGCGCTGCGCCGACAGGGAGATAATCTCGTTCGACGCGGCAACCTGGATCAGAAACGTGTTTGCCGACGGAACGTTCACGGCCGGATACTTTGTCCCGGCAAAGACGATGATCCGCTGTGTGTCCTCCAAGAACGTCGCACCGTGGCCGGTGAGGTTGAACACCACCGGGTCCGGCAGCTGGATCGTCTCCCACTTCTGAGTCGCAAAGCTCCACCGCTGCAGGCCCATGAATCCCTTCTCAGGGACATAATCTGGGTCGGTGGTTGAGCCGCCGACGATGTACAGCGATTCTTCGGTGGTTCCCCTATTCGTGATGACGCATGCGGCGCCCGCCGTCCCAACGTTCAACGGCAGCGTCTTCCATTCCGATCCATTCGTTAGCTCCAACGACTGGAACGCCGTTTCCGAAAATGTATAGAGAGTGTTGTCTCTTATCGCCGAGCAGTGCGAGCCCAGCGGCGTCTCTGGCAGAGGCATCGACGACATGGCTACCAACTGGCCGTGCCGGGCGGTAGTCTCGAACAGGAGTGTGGCTCCACACGACTATCGAACTGCCGCGGTTCTGGTTCGTATATCCCGGAGGGTGCGATATATCGACGCGGTGGTCGTGGTAGATGCCTTGTCGTTTTGCTGGAACGGAGCCGTAGGTGAAGAAATTAGTAGTTGTGGTTGTGGTTGTGGTTGCGGCTGTTGCGGTTGTGGTTGTGATTGTAGGTATAGCTAGTCGTAGTTCGTAGTTGAAGCTTCGTCGTGGTTGTGGTTGTACGTGAGGAGCCCGCCTCTTAGTGATAGCATGTGACTCTCTCTAGCAACGGACAAGTATTCTCCAATTCGATCTTCGAATCGAAGACCGTGGCTGGTGCAAATTCTCCTCGAAGCAGCAAGGCCGAGCAGCTTTGTTGAGGTATATCGTGTGTGGGGGGGTGAGAGGGAAGGAGGTAGGGAGGGAGACAAGTCGATACCTTACGATCCGCTTCCCATGTCCGTCCGAATCCGAGAGAAAATGATATGTAGCCGAAACACCCAAGGGGAGTTGTTCTTCTTTTCTTTCCCTTCTTCGTATTTTCTTCTCAAAGCGCACACATCCGTCAGTGCCGAATTACTATTATTATTGTTGTTTGCAACGAAGTAGATTTCAACTCACTCGAACGCTTTTCGTTTTTGTTGTTTGTTTGTTTTTTTTTGTTTTTTTTTAAAAAAAAAAAAAGAATGCGAAAAAAATCAAAATATACAATTTTGATCCTCGTGAATTGTATGGAGAAAGGGAGAAAAATTTAAGGTCTTTTTGGTTTTTTTTTTTGGGGTCGGTGTGTTGGTGTAAGGGGATGGAGGAGGGGAGGAGGGCTAAAGTCGAAAGAGAGCGGAGAGAAGGAAGCAAGCAACAGCGAAAACAGAACAGAACAGAAGCCCGTCCCCGATGGTGCGCTATCGAGCGGCTATGGAAGTAGAAAAGAAAGGAAGGAAGGAAGGAAGGGAAGGGTGGAGGCGGAGTGGTGGTGGTGCAACAAGAATGATATCCGGGGGTGGTTGTGGAAGGGGGGGGGGGGCGGCTGTCGCCGAGCGGATGAAATAGATTAACTGCGCTGCCTTCCTCCCTCCCCGTCAGACTCCGTTTCCGTTTCCAATTCTCTTTCCTCTCAGCGTGTCTCTTCCGTCCGGGTGCGATTCGGTCGGGCCAACGAACGGGGCACGACGAGCACGAAGGAAGGAGCTCGACTCGACGGGGCGGCGGGGATAGTTGCCCATCATCTAGTCCGGGTCGAGTAGGTAGGTGTGTGTCAGGGGAGGGAAGCGCCCCACGGAGAGAAGAAGGGCGGGCACTGGCACGCAGACAAGACAAGGCCCGCCAAGCAAAACACGGGTGGGCAGGAGGGAACAAGGGCAGCTGGCGGCCGGAAGGAGAAGGCAGGTGAGAATGCGTGCGTGTGCATGCGAGTCGCCTCTCGCTCGTTCCCGAAGCGGCTGCTGGCCAGAAAGGTCGCGCTGAGGCTGAACGGATCCGGACGAGGAGACAGACGGCGGGAACGCAGCACCGCCCGTGGACGCGTGGGAGGGAGCGTGGAGACATTGGAGACATGGCGAGAGAGAGAAGCGACGAAGGGAGCCGTCTCCTCGCGCCACCCTGGCGTTGGGGTCGGTTGGATGTCGTGCTACATACACACATACATACCGGCACGGTACCTGCATGGCGCCGGCCACAGCTTTCGGTTGGTGCGATGCTGAGACACGCCGCGAGATCGCTCGCCCCTTCGTTCCCCGATGGCGAGGCAGCACTCCGCTCCGCTGCACATGGCCGGAAGCAGAGAACGACGGCGGCGATCGGCGACGCGGAGCCGCAACGGTTCGCTTCCCGTGCAGCCACACCCCGCCTGTTGGGCGCCCGCAGCGCCGCTGTGGCTCCCCCCCCCGCCGCCGTCTTCTCCTCGCACTGGCCCAGAAGAAGAAAAACAGGTCTGAGACGCCAATGCTGCGCGGGATGCAAGATAGATAGCATCACTACATCATGCATGCGTGGAATGTCTCTCGTCTACATACTCCTTGCCGCCCTTCTCGGCCAACCGCTTCCTTCGCCTCGTCTTCCCCCCCGCCCATCGCCATCTCGCATCGTCCCCAGCCAGTCGATTCGTTTGTGGCAATCGCCCCCCTCCCTCGCCATCCTACTCCGACCAACCAACAGCGCTCCCTCGATCGCTTTGTCGCCCTCCGCAAACTCGACTCGGCGCCCTATGCAGCGTCACATCTCACAACATGCACGGTCCACGCACTACGGAGAGTGGCATTAGATATCTCTATGTATAGCCAGCTCCGCAGAGTGGACGTGAGCCCAGTCAACGGGCTCTATTTGTGGTGTGTGCGCGGCGCGGTGGAATGCACGGAACGATGGGCGGATTGGATGGGATACATACAGATCCGGGACCGAACGTACGACGCATCGCCCTCCTCCTCGCATCACGTCTGGATAGATATATGTAGCCACCACAAGCTACATGCTTTCCCACACGTACGTAACCCACATACATATCCGCCGCCCGTCCGGCTGGCATACCGGCCGACATTCCACCGCGACCGTGCGACGGCCGCGTCTTGTAAACACGTAGCCACACGCATTCCCGGCCGCTTCTGTGTGCGAGTGTGAGTGCAAGCGTGTCGATGGTCGCACCGCCTTGTTCTATTCGCACGCATCTACGCGACTACATGGGCGGGCTAGGGCAGGCCATCCAACAAGTAGCGGGGGGGGGCAGCGTCTTGGCGAGAACAAATCGAACATTCTGGGACCAGTCGTGAGTGATCCTGCATGACACGCAACATCATCTCCTGCTGTCGCCGCACCCCAAGTGCCTTGCCACCACTGTGCCATCGGTTCGATTTTGCATAAGTCGCACTTCGTACATATGATTTTTACACTCTACATACTCATAAATAATCATTATGGCGCTAGCCCAATTGGGCAGGTGACGTGTGCCAAGATACGCTAAGATGGGATGGGGGTACCACCAAAATCACTCCCACTTTGAATCCATATAACACCGCAACCACCTTCAGAATTTGCCAGCGTATCTAGAGTGAATATTCACAGGCTAGTCTCCCCATACGCTCCCTAATCAAGTTGTTATTGTGGTCGAGAGTGTGGTCAAGAGAGGGTGTTGGATCTCTCCTAATCCGGCGACGCTCGATATCCGCCTCCGCGAGATCGGCACATAAAATACCCCATAGATAGATACATACCCGCCTCCCTTCCTCCCTTCGCTCGCGCGCGCCCTGGAACTGTCCTCGACGGGGCTGGACTTCGTTTTTTTCGGTTTTCGTCGCTAGTTAGCGCAATCTATTCCACGGGGGACAAGGCTGCACCCACGCGCTTTGGGTCGCTGCGGGATATCTATGTATGTATGAAGGGCGTGCTCGAACGCGCGTGGAGGAGAGATCGATAGATATCTAGACGAGCTGGACAGGGTGGGTGGGGTGGCTGACAGGGCTGGTAAATATCTACTTGTCTCTACAGAGGTACGACGATGATTCGCATGCGACCTTTTCAGATCATGGCGATATTATGTACAGTCCGTGTCCCACAGGTACTTTTTTTTTTGGATTCATTACTCGTATGCGACCTATTTAGATCATGGCGAGCCAGGAGAAGACTCCTAGATTGGAGTAGGGGAAAGGCGATCAAACACCTGCCCCTCTGGGCCCGCGAAGCCCTAAAACTCACCAGGAACTCACGAAGAGACCAATCCAAGCTTCAGGGATTATTCAATGGGCAGAGCACGACGCAGCATCTCTCCTCAAACCCCTATGGTGGTGAGTTTTCATCTGCCACTCCAGGACAGTTGGAGGTTTTCATCTGACTTTCCTAGGTCAGTTGGCGAGTTTTCGTGACTTCCCACGTCACTTGGGATTTATTCTTCTTAAGGGAGTTATCGGACCTGACCCGCTCATTGCTGTTTTTTCGAGTAGTCAGACTGTATGAGCTTTCACCAGGGTATCCTCACCTGCTAGTGACTCATCATGGTGGACATTCATCTGGGAATAATCTCACCAGCTAATAACCCAGAATCTTTCTCTCGGCCCAATCTCTCGCCGTAGCCACCGACCCCCAAGCACAAGAACCAAGCCCCTCCAAATAGGCTTTCCAAACCTAGGGTGAGTTTAGGGACTTCGTAAGTCTAGAGGGTGCAACCGTCGACGGACTCTTCTCACGGTTTTCTCCGATCCGAGTGACGCGACATGTCTGCGGAGCGCACTGCACCCCGAATTGCAATCGCTCTTTGATTCCTACGCTGAAAGAAAAAAAAAATACCACATCTCGTCCAGCCACGGCAGACATCCTGTGATGTCAGCGATAATTGTCGGTAATGTACATACACCCTTTCACTCCGTCTTCATCCATCCCGACGATCATACAAATTTTAAGAGTAGATTACTATACAATCGGATAGTCGCTCCCGTCATATAGTATAACACACTCAGCATGTACCGAGTATGTGTTCGTGTGTGCTCCAAGAGCGAAAACTCACGAAAAATGCAACGCAGATTTCACAAACTAACCCCGTGAACATCAATCCTTGCCGCCTCACCGTTGTCAGCCTCCGCCAACTCGCCCAACGACGATCCCGAAGATTTCGAGGGGGAGGGTTTGGGCGCTTCCTCAGCCTCCAGCCGGTCTCCAAGCTGCTTCTGGTTCCTAGCTTGCGTCTCGGCGATCTTTCCGTAGATACCCATCGCACCCGCAATCATGCCACCGAGATCGCCTAGTTGCGCAGGAACGATCACACTGTTGGTCTCCTTGGCCAGCTTTCCAAACGCGTCCACGTACTTCTCCGCCACGGTCAGCGACACGGCACCCTGTCCGGCTGCTCCGTTCGCACGTAGCGTCCTGGAGACCGCTTCGATACCCTTGGCCGTAGCCTCAGCCTTGAGACGGATAGCCTCGGCCTCCCCCAATGCCGCGTTGATCTGCTCCGTCTTCCGGGCCTCGGATGCAAGGATCACCGAGGTCTTCTTGCCTTCAGCGATGTTGATGGCGCTCTGGCGGTGACCCTCAGAGTCAAGGATCTCGGCACGCTTGGAGCGTTCGGCCGAGACTTGACGGTGCATGGCCTGAAGCTTACCGTTAGCAAATGGATCGCGACCCCCACGAAGCGCAATTGTACCTGTAGAACCGGCTCAGGTGCGTGGATATCCCTGATCTCGTAACGGAGACACTTGACACCCCAATCTTCAGCTGCCTCGTTGATAGCCTTGGTGATGTTAACGTTCAACGCCGCACGCTCCTTCAACACATGGTCCAACGTAAGCTGGCCGATCTCGGAGCGCATGGTCGTCTGGGCCAACTGGGAGATGGCGTACTCGGCGTCCTCAACACCATAAGAGGCTTTATAGGCGTCAAAAATCCGAATGTAGAGAATGCCCTGTCCCATTGTCAGTCCATATAACCGCGACGCTTCAAAAGGCAGATCTAACATCAAGGTCAAGGGTAACATTATCGGCGGTGATGGCGCTCTGCGACGGAATCTCGATGGCAACTTCCTTCAAGGACTTGACGTACTGGATTTTGTCGATGATAGGAACGAGGATAGCAAGACCGGGCTGCAGGATACGGTGGAATTTCCCCATGCGCTCGACGAGCCAGGCTTGCTGCTGCGGAACGAAACTGCGACAATTCTCCGTGAGCAGGCTGCTCGCCGTTGTTGCCGGCCGTTGGTGCAGCGGTTCAAGCTTACCGGATGATGGTGTTGGCAGGTAGCCGTTCTCTCCGAAAGTATGTCTGTGGACCTCCGCCGCCGTTAGGAGCAAACATTGAGCCATTTCCGGCGTATCTGGTGGCGTTTCTTCGCTGCACGTCCTGCGATGGTGGGGCAACGAAACGCTGGGAGAGAGCAGTGAGAGGTACTCCGACAGCTGCCGGGGTCAGACTCTGGCGATTAAGGACACGCGAAGCTGTGCGTGCGGACAGCATGATGGGTCTTCGTCGAGCTATCCTGATGAACGAACGGTGGGGGGTAGATAGAGTTCGATGTAGTTCGGTGGTAGTCTGCAGGATGACGGATGGTCAGGATTTCGTAGTCGGTTAGAGTGCGTCAGGCGCTAAGATGACGCTAGTGCACTAGTGAACTCTGGATATGAGTGATATTCTATGTCGGGGTTGGGAAATCATCTCACGTGATGGGACGAGAGTTGATCCTTGTACGACAAAACAACTGGTCTGACTAACATGTGGCGGAATACCTAATTTCATCTTGTAGCTTCCATGGAAAAATTGATACCACAGTAGCTCTCTAGATTGAAGCTGAATAGGTGTGCTTTTTTGTGGTGTTGGCCGTGGGGGTATTTTGCTTGCGAGTCTTCTGGATTAATACAGTGTCAATTGGCCCCCGGGGTTCGCCTTTTACTTGCGTGTACATATTCCCAATAAAATTACACAGCAGCACCGAACTTGATAGACAAGTAATTTTTAACTCATTTCTGATCTATCTATACCGTCTTGCTCTCTTCGCCCTCCAGCTCGCCACCCAGAACCTTCCGGTGCGCATCAACGGTCCGGACAATGGAAACAGGAATAGCTTCCAGGTTCCGGACCAGGTCTGCACCACCAGCATTCTGCAACATACTCGCAAGCTGGGCCCTTAATTCCGTCAGACCCGGCAAGCCCGAGACCCATCTCACCATGCTAGAATCCAAAACCCGCCCCTCACCCAGCTTTCCTGACGCAACGTGACCATCCACCCTCGCAGCGAGTAGGACCAACTTTTGCAGTCCACTAACCGCAACCGGGTCCATCCCCCTGACAGCCCTTCCAGTCGGAAACATGATGTCCATCACCGTGTTGAGGTGCACCGGCAACACCGCCGGGAAGGTAACCACGCCGACGGGCCCAGTGAGTAGCGGATCGAGAGGGTGCTTCTTACGCTTCTTCGAGATTTCATATGCCTCCATCGACGTACCATGATGATTCTTGTCGGTCTTGGGATCGTAGAATTCGGCAACGCGCATCGCAGACGAAAACACTGCGCCGCGCAAGACGTTGATCTTGATGTTGCTCGCGGTCTTGTCTGCTTCTCCCTTGGGGACGAGCTTGGACAGTGCCAGAACCAGCTCCCGTCGCAGGGCCGTCCATTCTGTGGCCCGCAAGTTATTGTGCTGGAACAATAGCATCAAAGGCGTGGATCGGAGGAGCGATAGATAGGTACGGTGAAGCTGCGTTTTCCGGGCGACGGCGGCGCGGTGCGAAGGCGGTTGGGTGGGTACGCGTACAGCCGCCGGAGCAGCAGGAGGAAGGGTGTAGGTTGCTACTGCCGCGGCAGCATAGGTGCGTATCGTTTTGAGAGGGGCATACGAGACGAGGAACGCCGCCGGTGAAGCCCGCGAGGGCAGAGGAATCCGTAGAGGCATTGTGAAAACTATCCCCAGTGAGCGATGTCCCTTACCCAATATTTGATTGGCGGGCATGTGAAGGTACCTGTACCGGCAACTTGGGTGGGAGTAGCTTTCTCCACGCGGATCAAGTTGATCTGTGGAGATAGGAGATTGGTAATCAAGCAGGCTGAGAGAAAAGTTTGAATGCAGCGGATCTCTCCGTCCAGATGCGGCTCCGCTGCGGCTATCCGTAGAACACTTTCCTCATACAACACCACAATACATTGTAAATGAAAAAAGCTGACTGAAATAGAGCCTTCAGTGAGAAGATTCGCTTTTAACAAAGGCCGGTGCATATTGCAGAAGTTTGAGCCGTGGCTCTCTCTCTTAACTACTATCCTCCTCCTCCTATATACTCCTCCTCCCTCCTTTCATAACTTAACCCTTCTCTCAGTCAACGCGCCGCTACCCGCGCCTAGCTATCTCTCATCCTACTCAGCACACGCACATCTACACCTTACAATCATCTTCCTTTGAATTTCCCAACCATCTGATACTGGTCCAAAGGTTATCAGATAACTTTTTCCGTGCCAAGGTGAGTTGTTCGTGCTCCCCACGTGCAGACCATGGCCACTTCGCCACTCCCCCGCCAAAGGAACCCCGCCATAAAGGAACAATCAAAGAAATTAGGAGGCTCCAGCCCTACTGACACCTATCGTAGGATCTTTTGACCCTGCATCTAACAACCAACTGCAACTCCATCCACACCAGTAAGCCTAAACCACCCCTGATTAAAACTTGCGGTCTCGGTAGTTGAAGTTTGCTTGTGACGCCATAGTGGACGATTACAACTCCGAAACCGATTCCGACTACACGTCGTACTGGCGCGACTGGTTTGTTGCAACTCGCGGCCATGAGTACTTCTGCGAAATCGACGAGGAGTACCTGACGGACCGCTTCAACTTGACCGGCTTGCAGGCCGAAGTCCAATACTACCAGTATGCGCTGGACATGATCACCGATGTCTTCGACTTTGACTGCGACGACGATATCCGGGAGCAGATTGAGAAGTCGGCACGCCATCTTTATGGACTTGTGCACGCTCGGTATATCATCACGACCCGGGGTCTACAGAAGATGGTACCTTCCTCCTATCCTCGCTCACCCTCTTTACCGATTCCACTCCATCTTGCCCAAGCCAAACCTCTCTTCGCTGACATGCATCCTATTCCGACAGCTGGAGAAGTACAAGAAATGCGATTTCGGTCGATGCCCACGCGTCTTCTGCCGTTCCCACCCCCTTCTTCCGATCGGACTCTCGGACTTGCCCCACACCAAGAGCGTGAAGTTGTACTGCGCCAAGTGCGAGGACGTGTACTCGCCCAAATCGTCTCGCCACGCGTCGATCGACGGCGCATACTTCGGCACTTCGTTTCCGCACATTTTGTTCCAGGTGTATCCAGCGCTGATTCCACCTAAGAGCAATGAGCGCTACACACCGCGATGCTTTGGCTTCAAGACACATGCTATCGCGGCGCTGGCAAGATGGCAGGAGCAGAAGCGTGGAGCACAGGACCGCCGGCTGGCGGACGTCGGTATTGAGGTCAAAAGGCTCGAGGGCGAAGATGATCCGGACGGAAGTAGCGAGGGTGACGATCTCTCACGATAGGCACATGGGTCCATTTTTCTCACGCGATACATAGCGGCGGTATGAGACACGCCAGCGGGAGCAGATTTTTAAATCCTGGCTCATACCTACTGCACTGTAACTTGTGGATGAATAATGTGGTGGACATGGGGCTGGAAGGGGGGGCGGGCGAAAGTGATTCATGAAGGCAGATTGAAAGCGCCGGTGTTTGGTTTCTTTTCTGCTTCTCTCTCTTTCGGAGCATGGTTTCATTTTTTCTTGTCTTTAGCTAAGCTTGCTTGTGTTTGCTTTTGTCTGTTATCTTCCTTCCCCCATTTTTGTTTGGAATTGTGTTGATTTTTGGTTGTGCCTCGGCAAAGTAGCAGTGAACAATGGCTCGAAGCATAATCACGTACTTTTTATTCTCTTCTCTTTCCTTCTTGCTATCGCATATAGACGCATTCTTGTTTGTATGTAAGTAGACGGGAATAATTCGGTTTTCGATCCTGGATAAAAAGTTCGCCGCCATAGTCTAGATATAGGCTACATACGAGTAAACAAAAATAAAAATAAAAAAATCGGTTTTCATTTGGATTCTTGCCACAACACCATCAACCTCCGGCAAGCAAGCCTTATGACCCAAACCGAACCCAAAACAAACAAATCCCTCTTCCCTTCTCTCTCTCCACATTACCGCCGTGTCATATGGTATATCGTGCCGCGTCGTCCATCCGCCCATCGTTCACCGCGCCTCAAACTGCACCATTCTTTTCCCTTTCTGTCAGCGACGCAGTCGCGCCGAAGGGGGAAGAGGGGAGGGGAAGACTTACCGTCTGGTGCGCTGCTTGTAGAGGATACGGTGGCCGCACTCCTTGCAACGGATGGGCTCGCCTTTATTGATCCCAACCTTGACGCCGCACTCAGCGCAGAGGTAGTGCATTGACGCCGCGATAGCGCCGCTGACGGGGGCTCCGTAACTGCGTTCTCCGGGGGGAGCAGAATCGGCCATTTCGTGGAGGGATTTTGTTGTAACGGCGGGTTCGGCTTCGTGGGGTGGTTGATGAGGTAGAGGTTTGAGTCGAAGCTGGGGAATACCGAGTGGCGGTTGAAGGTTTAGGTGGGTGGATGCATGGTTTGTAAGGCTGCATGCGGCTCTGCGGCTAGTGGATCATTGGGTCACAGCATAGAATGTCACTTGATGTTTTTGCGTAGTTTCAAAGGATGAACAGATGACTGCCAGTAGTCATTCAAAGGCTGCCCTTCTGGTCAGTGCATCTCTACCGTAGCTACTCAATACGTCGAACAATCATTCAACGTCATACTTCCAGAGCCCATCCCCTAAGTAGTGTCCAGCCTCCACAGCGACACCCTTATTAACCGTCTTGATCTCCTCAGTCCCCATTTTGAGCACGCCAATCATGCAAGCGTTCTCTTTTCCTTCCGCGACCACGGCAACTACCGCGCCCGCCAGTATCTCGTTCTCCTTATCGGGCAACATGGCCCCCGCGCTTGTAAGGCCCGGACACATGAGCTGTGCGCCCGCGAGCACAAAACGAATAGCGCCACGATCCACTTGGATACGCGGGAATGCGTGTGGATAGGCGTGCACGACTCGCAGATGCGGGATCAGAGGGTCATCGAAGTGCTGGAAGAACAGAACGTGCTTGTCCAGAGCATAGAGAGTGAGCCGCTCGGGGAGCTTGATCATGTCGAGTTGCGATTTCTTCGGGAGGAGCTCATCGATGTGTGGGGCTAATAGAGGAAATTGATCGAGAAGCCGTTGCCGCAGCGAGCGCTGGGCCGAGGATTTGAGTTTCGATTTTTGGGCGGTTGTTACTCTGCTTCCTTGTCAGTTGATTAAAGGGGGAGGACGGGGAGCAGGTACGGTTTCTTAAACATCGCAGCGATTGGGTGGTGAAAGGGGGAGGTGCGAAGGATGCAGTTGCAGTTCTGAGTTGACTGCCAATCGCGGGGTGGCTGCAGCTCGTAGTTACCCTGCAGCCAGGTAGTTAAAACCCACGCACAGACCACATCTTCTTTCCTCACCACGCATTTTAGGGGTAGATAGTCAATGTGTATTTATGTACATAGCATGTTGGAAAAAAATTAAGCGCTGATTCTGGCCAATGAGGATGAAGACACTTTGTTCACCCTGTTGAAAGGTTTGTCGAACTGACTGGCGGTCACTAGCCTCTAGCGCGCCATAACTACTGTATGTACAACTATCTAGATACAAAAAAAAATTGTGCTCAGCCAACAAAGCAAAAACATTCCGCCTCATCATTATCGCCACCACCGCCGTCGCGATCAAACCGCAAGCCCCGCCGCTTATGTCCGACGACCCCGAACTGGTGCTGCGACGTATGTATCAGTAGGATGTATCCTCTCCGCCCCGATTCGCCTTTGTCGCAAGGCTTTTCTCCCGTCCAACACTGGCCGGCTGGCAGTGAGTCAAGTCCGCGAGACAGTAGTTACTACAGAGTACACAGTGCATACATACAAAGCAGAATTTTTTATACACACCTCTGCTGAGCCCACACTAAAATCTGCTGGCCGAAATTTTAACCACCTTTTGTATAGTAGTGGCGCTACCTTGGCCTGTTGAAAAACCTAAATAGCCAATAGAAATCAGGCTTGGCCAACAAAGCATTTCAACACACTTTGATTACCCCTATTCTCGGCTCGTGGTCCCCAGTTCCCTAAACTACCTACCGCCACCTCACGATCCACATGTCCGAATATTGGAAGTCGATTCCCAAGTACTGGTGCAAACATTGCAAAGACTTCGTCACAGACACCCCTCTCGGGCGCAGAAACCACGATGCGACAGCTAAGCACCAAAGCGGCTTAAAACGTTTCCTGCGCGACCTTCATCGCGATAACGAGCGCGCACAGACCGCAACCGAGAATGCAAAGCGTGAAGTTGAGCGGCTCAACGCGATCGTCGGCGGTTCATCCTCCGCGGTGGCGCAATCAAACGTGTCCTCGGTTGCAAAGCCGGAGGTTGCGCGGGGCGAGAAATGGGGGGCAGCCACGAGGGCCCTGACTGTCGAGGAACAGAAGAGGCAGATGAAAGAGTTGGAGGCGTTAGGTGTGGCAATGCCGGAGGAGTTTAGGGGGGATTTGGCACTGCCTGGAGAGTGGTCGACGGTTTCGGTGGAATACGAGAAGCCAAGGTTGACCGAAAATGAAAGGGTGCTGAAGGAGATTGCGGAACAGCAAAAGAAGGAGATGGATGAGGCTGAAAGAAAACGCAAATGGGATGAGCTCGACGAAGATGATAAGGAAATACGCAGCTTCAGGATTCAGGAGAGAACTTATCCTGGTGCGGCGGCACCGGAGGATGGCAATCTGGGTTCGCTATTTGGGAAGGGGAAGGGGAAAGGAGAGGAGTACACGTCCCTGGCTAAGCCGGTTATTTTCAAAGTCAACAAGCAGCAAGATGGCATCAAGCTGGGTGAGGAGGAGGAAGAAGACACGCACGATCCGCCAGTGAAGATGGAGCCTCCAGAAAGCCAACCGGGAATCGCGGTCAAGGTTGAGGAAACCGACGAACCAACCGTGGCTGTCAAGAAGGAGGAACAGGAAGATGCAACCCTACCTACTGCCAATGGTGTGGTGTTCAAGAAGCGGAAAGCCAAGAGCATGAGGAAGAAGGATTAAATGTGTCTTGCTTCGGACTTCATTTTTTGTCATTGCATAGCGGTTATAGATGTTGATGTAGGTCTGAGGATAAACCAATTTTGCGCATAGGTTTTTATTGGTTGAAGTGGTCCGAAGGTACCGATTACGGCAGATTGCCTTCTGTAAACAAGAGCTCGCTTCAATGAACAATGTATGCATGCCTCCAGAAAAGCGATGTGCTAAGGGGACGCCAGACTGCAACAGTCAGAGAGCACGACTTATTCCACACAGATATCTAGGTCGCAGTGGGGGCTGAATCATCAGTCGTTTCTTCACTTGGCATCACCACGCGGTACAATCAAAACCGAACCCTTGGGAACAAAATGTGGCACCGCTGGTAAGGAACAAAGCATCCTGGGACTTCTCAAAAGAGAGAGCCCTCCGCAAGCTCCAGCTGCGGGGCAAAAGAGTAATAATCTTCACTCTCGGTACACCAGATAGAGGACACAGCAACTGACAACGAATAAAGTGTCCTACAATAAAGGGTCCTGAAATGAGTAAAGAGGAAAGGAAGAAAGGAAGTAGAAATTTTCGTTGGTTTTATGTCCCCTGGCGATTTAGCGCGACTTGGCGGGAAAGCTGGTTGTGGCTCGATTAAACTTTTGAGCCAAGGCGACCACATGAAACCCCTCTTCCCGTGCCCCTCATCACCCCCACTAGAAGCCGCATCCGAACCTGGCCACTCGCTCAAAATCCACCGACCATTCTTCGCGACGCCAGTCTTCGTTGTCTTTCCACATCTTTTCTAGCTTTCTTGCCTTTCAACTCGCAATCACCCACAATGCCTCCCAAGAAGGCCCAAGAGGAGAAGAAGATTATGCTTGGAAGACCGGGCAACAATCTGAAGAGTGGAATTGTGGGTTGGGCAGTCTTCTTCGGTGATGCTTTTGCTCATGTATGGGGATAGGTTGGTCTCGCGAACGTCGGTAAATCGACGCTGTTTCAGGCCATCACTCGGTGTACTCTCGGAAATCCCGCCAACTTCCCCTATGCCACTATCGATCCGGAGGAGGCCCGTGTCGTCGTTCCCGATGAGCGATACGACTGGCTATGTGAGCACTACAAGGTATATTCTCAAACGCAAGTCTAGCAATTCTCCCCCGAAGAAGCGCAAAAGCCAGGATATCGCTATTGCTCTATTGTTATCCGTACCTATCCGGGTGATGCGACGCTGAAGAAGAATTCCGACTACAGCCAGTTTCCAAAGTTCCTGCAAACTTGACCGTTTACGACATCGCTGGATTGACGCGTGGGGCTTCGACCGGAGCCGGTTTGGGCAACGCCTTCTTGTCGCATATCCGTGCTGTCGATGCCATCTTCCAAGTTGTCAGGTGCTTCGATGATGCCGAGATCATCCACGTTGAGGGTGACGTCGATCCCGTACGGGATCTGGGGATCATCAGTCACGAGCTGAGGGTTAAGGATATCGAGTTTGTGGAGAAGAACTTGGAGGCCTTGAAGAAGCTCACCATGCGTGGTGGGCAATCGCTCGAGATGAAGAAACTCAAGGAGGAACAAGCGATTGTTGAGGCTGTCTTGGAACACTTGAAGAGTGAAAAGGATGTGCGCAAGAACAACTGGGGTACCAAGGAGGTGAGCGGTCTTTCCCGTCCCGAAGGCGTCCGAGACAGTGCTCACTTCACCTCTAGGTCGAAATCATCAACAAGCTCTTGCTCCTCACCGCGAAGCCCGTAATCTACATCGTGAACCTTTCTGAGCGCGACTTCATCCGCCAGAAGAACAAATACCTCCCCAAGGTCAAGGCCTGGATCGACGAGAACAGCCCGGGCGATGTGCTCATTCCCATCTCTGTCATCTTCGAGGATCGCCTCACCCGCATGACTGACGAGGAAGCTACTGAGGAGTGCAAGAACCTCAAGACTAAATCCCAGATCGGAAAGCTCGTTGTGACTATGCGCAAGGCCCTGCGGCTGATCTCCTTCTTCACCACTGGAACCGACGAGGTCCGGCAGTGGAGTATCCGTGAGGGTACCAAGGCCCCTCAGGCGGCTGGTGTTATCCACGGTGACTTCGAGAAGACTTTTATTCAAGCTATCATCTCCCGGTATGCGGATCTGAAAGAGCTCGGTAGCGAAGCTGAGGTTAAGGCGGCTGGAAAGCTCCTCATCAAGGGCAAGGACTATGTCATGGAGGATGGTGATATGTGAGCTCTCTCCCTCCTAGATCCGTGGTGGTGCATTAGCTACTAATTAGCGGGAAACAGCGTGCTGTTCAAGGCCGGTGCTGCTAAGGGTTAGAGCGATATAGCCAGCGTGCACAGGAGAAATATGCAGTGCGGGAATAAAAGCTATCTCTTCTTTGGTGAACCAAAAGCGAGTGACAAGAAACGGAAACTGTGGCTTCGCGACTTGCTTCGCTGTAACGAAATCTCCTACCTTGTGGTGACTGGGAAATCCTTAGCAATGGAAGTGCGGGTGTGGAGGAATAGCGGTATTTACAGAGGGTTTCCGAGGCTCTCACCGCAGTTATCTATTAGCCCAGTGAGATTTGCGGTGCCCTTCGTCGTGCAGCGTGAGTGCAAGACCAAACCAGTGCCAAAAAAAAACGAGGAGCTGCTAAAAAGACGAGCATAACTTCGAGACCTATGAGAATCATCATGGGTGTGAATGGGTTCCGTTCAAGAGGACACGTAACCCAACAACCGAGATCAATGCTGGATTGCGATATATCTGACCTACGAATCAGGCATGCCATTACTATTGCCATCCCAATAAACTGAGCTTCCCTGCTACAACTAGTGCTTCCATGTAACCAGTAAAGATCGCCATCGGTGCAATTAACTACATCCCGCGATAAGATAGGTATATGTGACTACTTGTTGTAGCCTTGTAGGTACTCTGGTAGGTAAGCATATATAACTACATATGAGGAAACTACCCCACTATTTCGCGCCCGTGTCATGACCAGCAGTACCGCAACTAAGCAGTCTGGCAGGCGGACAGAGTCCAGGAAGCTGAGGTACATAGAGCTATTTTATATCTCAGGTACCCCGCCGTATCCCCTGCTTACCGCAACATATCTTAGTTACCCCTCATCGCTACAATGACCAAACCAAAGGTCCTCCTGCTCGGAAACATCACCCAGTATGTCTGACAACTCTTTGATATCGGACTAGAATTAACCCGACACCAGCGCCAAAAAAGAGTGGGAAGCCCTTTCCTCCATCGCGTCGCTGATAACGCCCACTTCCACAAACCGCACCGACTTCCTGGCGGAGTGCTCGTCCGGCGCCTTTACCGGCGTTGTAGCAGCTTACCGCTCCTTCTGCTCCCTCCCCATCATCGGCCTAATCGACACCGAGCTTGTCGCCGCGCTCCCGTCCTCGCTCAAATACCTCTGTTACAACGGCGCAGGCTACGACCAAGTCGATGTTGCCGCGTGTACAGCCAAAGGAATCCGCGTATCTAACGTCCCTACGGCCGTCGACGACTCAACTGCTGATGAGAACCTGTTCCTTATCATCGGTGCGATCCGGGGATTCAACCGGGGGATGATTGGGCTGAGGAGGGGTGAGTGGTTGACCGGATGCAAGCTGGGGCATGACCCCCAGGAGAAGGTGTTGGGAATTCTGGGAATGGGGGGGATCGGAAGGGCACTGAAGAAACGGACCGATACAATGGGGATGAAAACGATCTACCACAATCGGAATAAGCTGTCAGATGAGTTGGAGAATGGCGCCGAGTATGTTTCGTTCGATGAGCTCCTGAATAGGAGTGATGTTATCTCGCTCAATCTGCCCTTGAATGTAAGCAACTCCGGTTGGCAGGGAAACGGATGGCAGCTAATAAGGGCAGGAACACACCCGCCACATCATCTCCACTGCCGAATTCGAAAAGATGAAAGACGGCGTCGTGATCGTCAACACCGCTCGCGGAGCAGTAATGGACGAAGGCGCACTCGTGAAGGCGCTTGACAGCGGGAAGGTAGCAAGCTGCGGTCTCGACGTTTTTGAGGACGAGCCGAACGTGCACCCTGGGCTTGTTGCCAATGCAAACGTTATGCTGGTCCCGCACATGGGGACTTTCACGCATGAGGTGCGTTCACTTCGTATCAGTGAAGGAAGATGTGAAACTGATAGTGCCGATGGAATAGACAAAATATAAAATGGAGTGTTGGACCATTGAGAATGTCCGCATGGCGGTGGAAAAAGATACCCTCAAGAGCATCATACCGGAGCAGGCGAGTGTGGAATTTTAGAGGGTGCGATAGCATGCAACAAGTGAACAAAATAGATTCAGCCGTCGAAGGCAAATCTATCTCTATCGTAGTAGACATTCAGCATACTCTTTCCCTTCCGGTATGCACCGTCAGCAAGCTAGGGGTGCTCCCACTGCCGTGTTGGGCTGGCAGAACTTCAGCAAAACACGCTGCTGAGGCTTGACATATTGAAGTTATGAGTCTAGTTGTACAGTATGTATGACATTACGCTAGGCGCTCTCATGAATTATCACTCTCAGCTAGTTAGTGCACGTGCACGGTAATTTTCGCCGATAGGCTTGGCATTCTTGTGCACAAAACCCACCAGATCCCCCCTTCTCTTGTTCTGTTTCTCCAGTAGAATCTCGTTCACGAATGTGAACGTTAAAGTCTTTGGAATTTTGCTAGAGCATCCCGGTGACGAGCACCAGTTGGTGATTCTCCCGACCGGTATGTGTGGACACCGAAGAGACAGTGACAGTTCCGTTGTTCGCTCGTGGTAGGCGATGGTTTGCCAGCACTCTTGTTCTCTTGCAGGGCAATTGGGTTGAGGGCAGCGGAACGACATCTTTGGCTTTTTCACTTTTCATTGGCCTCGCAATTCGTGCAGAGATGAAGCGCGTCACTCTGGAAAGCAGTGCTGCTCGGCGGTGGGCGAGGCAATTAGCTCGTGGACGAAGCCGTTTGTCGTTCAAAATCGGCGAGGCTGGAGAGTTTCTTCGTTGCTGACGTTTTACCACGATTCATCACCATGGCTATGCATATCTGTCTGCATCTGTAGCGCTCCCATGATGCTACCATTATCATACAATCGGTCCCGTTTATATTTGTCCGCCCCTCATAAATTTCAATCGCTATCATCGAAAAAGTCCACCGCGGCCTTTCTTTTCCTCGTCTTGCCCGTCTGCTCTTCCCTCATCGTCAATATCTGCCGTGCAGAGTAGTGATTAGAATTCAGCTTCACGCTATCCCAGATGAAGATTATACCCTCTCTCGCACCTCCAACTCGTCCTTCTTGAGTTTGGTGCCGCGCATGAGCTGCTTGACAGCCTCGTCTATACGTTTCTTTTCTTCGGCTTCACGTTGTGCGCGCGCCGCCGGGTCAAGGTCATTGATGTCGACGGTGGCGAGGAGCTTTTTACTCGAGGTCCTCTTTCGGCGTGGCTTGGAGGCGGATGATTTACTCGGCGTGCCGGCGAGAAGGCTATCGAGGGCCTTCGCGGCAGCGTGAAGGGTCGAGGTTGTCATGTTGTCGAGGAGAGGATAGAGCGGCACAGGTCGTGTTTCGTCGGGGCTCCGTGGTAGTAAGAGATATGTACCCTTGCTCCGCTCCATCACCACAACCCCCCAGTCGCCAAGCGACGCTACACACTAGAAAAAAGGGGTACTTAGGTCACCAGCTACCTTTTTTCATAGAGTGCAAGAGAAGGGCCGGACGCGCACTGTGCGAGGCGAATTTCGTCAGAGGTGGCGATGCCAGAGGCAGGAAGTAGCTGCTCACTGACTCCCTTTGCATTCTTCATTCCTACATAGCTCCCATATTGTGAAAGAGGGTATGTAGGATTTACCAAGGAAATTAGCGAGTAAAAAATTAGCGTGGAGACGGAACAGGGGTGTATTCTGGGGTGCCATTGCAGATGTGTCTCCATGCCTTCCTGCAGCACCACAGATGGGTCCAGCTGAGGTGGTGAGAGCGCTACGCTACGGTACCGATGAAGAACTCTTTCTCTTTGTGCTGCGCGAGTCAAACCTCCTCCTCACTCTACCAGCCTCTGACAGATCATACCTCATCTGTGTAGATTGTGAAGTTTCCTGCCGGAGCCGGAGCCTTTCGCACAAGTGGGGATTCAGTAATTGTGGTTGATGGGATTGCTGCTCGTGATGTTGATGTCGCTGAATGACTATGCTAATTTTTTACTCACTAGTTTCCTTGAAGCATCATTGGTAATCCTCGATTATACCCCAAGTCTCCAACTGGAGATAAGATTTCGCGCACATACCAGTCACGATCAAGGGTTAATCACGTGGTCTCAATCGCAGATTTTTGGTTTAGTTTATTCATACTCGCATGTAGCCTATCTAGACTATGGCGGCGCACTTTTACTATCCCGCGGTCCCAATCGCAGAGCGCATGCTGTGACATCATCGGTTTCACTGCCAGCTCCTTGTTGTGCATCCAACCACCACCGCCCATCAAACCTCTACATTTAAAGAGCTTATTCCCCCATCCTTCCTCACCGAAAAAAGACATTCACCATCATATCATCTTCGATTCCCTTAACCGCACCTAAGTAAACACTACCAACCAAAGCACAAATAATACGATGGACGTTTACTACTACTTCAACTACAGTACGTGCCCCTCGACTCCCATCTGCCACCGTTTCTAGGCGCATCTGACGAACCAAAGTGTCGGCGGCTTGGATGACGCTCGAGGCCATCCCGTTGATCCTTTCGCCCACGGTGATCATCACCCTCTTGTCGCCCGATGTGCGCGAGTCCACCGCGCTTGAGGAGTACCTCTCACGGTCGCTGGGAATAACCCTCATCGCCTTTGCGATCCTCAACCTACTCCTAACTGGTAGTGTGCCGCTGACAGTAAACCCCTCTTGTCTTCCATTTACACCACACTTCCCGACTAATGAGTCCTAGTCCGCCCTCTCCGAGCCCGCCGCGCACGGCACCTCCACTGAGCTCGCCGACCCGACGGCGCCGTACGCCGTTCCGTCGCTAACGATAACGCTCACGTACCATTGCGCGGTAGCCTTCTACTGCTACACGATGTACACTGCCGGCCACGCGTTCACGTACAGCATTGCTGTGGCTGCGCATGCTCTATTTGCGGCTATCGGTGGTTGGGTCATGCTTTTTGGCGCGAGCAATGGTCACATCTCTCGCAAGACTGGTGCGGATAAGAGGACATCTGGCTTCCCATTCAAGAATGTTGAGGCCGACAAGAAGAATGCGAGGAAGAAGTTGTAAGCAGGATGGACAGATGGGGTCATTGGCGCATGCTGCATTTGAGTGGTTTCCCCTTTCGTTTTAGTTACTTAGGGGTTTCAGGTCGAGTGGTTTGTGAACTGAGCTGTATCACAGGACCTGCAATGGTTTGAACGGTATAAGGCTTGCAGCATTGTAATATTTTCCACCGTATATTCGCTGTTCCCATGGGATGGTCAAACACACTCCACGCGGATCCGGACGTGCTGCCCATCCACCGACAACCCTACCTCCCTTGTATCCTCCGGCCCACCAAGCACAGTCTCTTCCTCTACCCCCCCAACGCAAACCAACCTAACCTTCAGGGGGTCAATCTCAAACCACTTACCGACACAGGCCCTCAGGGTGCTCAAAGGCATCCCTATAGGCACCCGCTTGGTAACCTCTTTTTCTAGCCCCACCAAAACCATCTTCATTAGCTTTGCGGCAAGTACTTTTTCATCGGCAGCCTCCTTCGCAATCGCTGGCTCTCCATGGAGTTTGCACAGTTCGCCCCATCTGGCATGACGCTCCAACACCGCCTCCCGTGTGTCGACACTGGTAGAAAGCTCCTTTGCCACTCGCGATAGATACCACATCTCCGCGTTCTCGCGCTCCTTGGGGGTGATGGTACTGTGGTTCAGTACTGCGACACTGGAGGGGAGGTGCCCGATCGCTAGCATGTGTGCTTCCTCCAGCGTGATGCCGTCCGTGCTGAAGAGGGGGTTATGTGAGATACGCATGCTGGTTAGGTGGGGTGTACTTGACGGGAGGGAATCGAGGGTTGCGAAGGTCGGGAGTATATTGTAGGCCAGGTCCAGACGGGTGAGAGATGGGAAGATGGTTCCTGGGGGCGTGGTGAGGGTGGAGATCTTGTTGTGCGCTAGCAAGAGCGTGGTGAGGTGAGGGAGGGAGGAGAGTTGGGAGATCGAGGACAAGGAGGGGAAGGTGTTGTAGCTTAGGTCCAGAGCTGTGAGGGAGGTGGGGAATGGGTGAGGCGATGGAATAGTGGAGAGCTCATTGTGAGGACCAATCAGTGTCTTGACGTTTGGGAAGAGGGAAAGGAGCTGGCTGAGCTCATTCCAGTCCAGCAAGACGTTGGCGATTTCGAGGGAGGTAATGCCGCTGAATGCTGGCTTGTTGGCGTCGCATACAGCCAGGGAATTGAGGCGGTTTCCGTTTATCCGCAATGAGTGGAGCCGTGGAAGCGCCGAACAGACCAATGCTATGTCCTCCAGCTTTTCCAAGCGGTTTCGCGAGATATCGAGCTCTTCAATGTCTACACCCGGAAAGTTAGCATCTACGTAATCCGTTTCGGTGAACTGGCGGGTGGACATACCGGGGCATGTAGCGCGGATGGTTTCAACGTCGTCAACGCGATCGATCCGGAGGCCGTCAAGGAGGATGATCTTGAGTTCTTGCAGCTGCGACAGCTTCTTGATGATTTTCTCGAAACCGATCTCTTCAAACACCTTATTTGCCGTGAGAACGATCTCTGCATGCTTTCCTGGCGGGTCCTCATCGGTAGTATATTTCTTCCTCAGGCCCTCAATGAACGACAGTGGAGTATCCGGCTTTCTCGTCGGTCTGATGAACGATCCCGAACCTGGGATCTTGCCTACATCCGACGTCAATCGTAAGCCAAATAGGAAAGCCCGAAAACTACCGATGAGATCGTGCATACATTCAAAGTACCTCCTTCCTTCGTGAAAGCCCGAGTGCTTTCCGCGTAAAATGTCGTCCCATTCAACACCTAACCATTCTCCCTTTGTGTCGCCCACACATCCGATATACCGTACTGTGCACAGCGCACCGTCGTAAGAGAGTCGCTGATTTATCCGAAACGAACCTGCCATTTCTCCTGATGTCTTCGCCGTTCGTTCTGGTGGGGAAGAAGACGGGAGAAGACGGGAAGCTGTATTGTGGGACTCTTCTGGTTGTAAGATAACTAGGTACCTAGCACGTGTAAGTCAGATCGGGTCAGGGTATAGACAAAACGTGACCGAGTCTAAGCCTCACACTATCTATGTACTTACCTACATGCGAAGGAACCTCACGAGATAGGTATTGAATTCAAAACTGACTGTGTGATAGATTGCTCGTTGTACAAAGAGAAAGAAAAGCAACACAACTGCCTCTCTGACTGCCCATAATCTCGCACGTGCCCGTGCCTGAGTCACCGTCGCCCAACTGCGTGAAGATGTAAAGAAACCACCGTCACGATGACTCTGATTCCCCCTTCAAAAGAGCCCAAGCACTCATTACCGCATGGTTGTCGGCATCAACAGATACGGCCAAAAGAACAGTGAGGCTGAAAACCTCCTTTGTGAAGGGTACAGTCCATTGCAAGGAAGAAACGACAGTACTCGAATGCATCGCAGCTCACGCCAGGGCAAACAAAGAAGCGATGAAAGCGACGTACACCTTCACGGCCCTCCGTAGCCAATACCGCAGTCGCTTCCGGATCGGCAGTACGCATCGTATTGGCGTAGGCGGGATGTTTCGCAAACTGAGCTGCTTGGGACTGTAGATCATCGCTGAGAGCCAGTTTTTTTTCGCTTTTCTATGTGCGACAGCGTCTTGGATCATTGCAGGTGTTGGGTTTTTTAGCGGGAAGCGCCGTCTTGGCGCCGAGTAAACGCGCGCTATCAAAATCGCGCCTGTTCTACTTTTCAATCATCCGTCTACATATCTATCAACGTACCAAAGAGGCCACCCCACGGCGGGTGGAATACGCCACTAAAGATCCCTATCCTGCTATCGGAAATCATAATCAACATTGTCATCCTCGTCAGATTCCTCTGCATCAGTGATTTGTGGTAACTCCAACTGAGTAGGTTTTGCGGTCAACCTCGCACTTCTTCTTGTACCAGTACTTGCAGCAGCTTCTCCACTTCCCCTTCCTTTCTTGGCTTTCGGGTTCGGTGTCGGGACTGGGGGCCTTGCTGAGACCACGCCCGCCGAGTCTATGTGCACTGAGGCCACACACGAGTCGTCAATGGCGAATGAAGCCGCAGTAGTATCACCAGTAATGAGTGAAGCCACAATTGGATTGCCGGTGATGAGTGAGGTTGTGAGAGAGCCCTTTATGGTAGTATGGGAAAGTGACAGGTTGACTGGTGGCTCTATGAGGGTTGCAAATGGATCGTCGTTAGGCTAGACTCTATGTCGGAGGTAGTTACCACTCTCTGACTGATCGGCATCATCTGAGAAACCAGAGCTGCTGACGGAGCAGAATATCCATGAGAGTTCGTGGACAGGTGGGGGTGGCGCCGGGAGTCGAGAACGGATATGTAACAAACGCGGCGTGTCAGTGATGGTGGGAAGTCGACAGTAGGGGCGCGTCGCCGATGGAGAGCCATGATTATGGATACTGATCTGGTATCATCAGCTCTTCTATCAGCATTTGTATTCTCATATCGTCCGTAACATGTTCTATTGAATCTCATGATCCTACTCCTATTGGTGGTTATCTTAATATGTGGTGGGTTAGACGTATTCTCTTGGCTGAAATGAGTCCCGTGATGTTGTAAAATGTCCGGCGCGCTAGACATAAGCGCGCTGGTGCGCGTTTATTCGGGGCCAAGACAGCGCTTACCTCTAAAAAACAGTGCGTCTTACGTGAGTTCTTGTTTTATTTAATCATTTTTCGCATTCGACCTAGATCATGGCGAGGATACACACATTGTACCTACTAGGACGGAGCATAAAGTCGGGTGCACCTCCATTACGAATATAAGCGCTGGGGGTGGGCCCAAATACCCTACACCCACGTACAGTCCGTTTCCTGTCCGCAGTCCGCACGTGGCAGCTCGTCGCAAGCTCCCCTTTGCTCCGCCCAGGCGTCTTACGTGAGTTAATACGGCATATACAGTAGTCTACCCGCCGCCCTAACCTTGCATCACATCCTGTCATCGCTCCGCCAAGCTTCACATTCAGCGTTCCAGCCATGGCGAGGAAGAGATTGATTATCCACATAAACTCGGGATTTTCTAAATGAGTATTTATCAAGCAGATGAGACCTTTTTTTGTTTATTCATTACTCGCATGCGACCTAGATAGATCATTGCGGGGTACACGCTGTCCGGGTTTCGAAGTTGAGACCTTTGTATTAAGGTAAGTATTAATGGGTATCGTTCCAGAACTCCAGGAAGTTACAACTTGTGCACTGGTAATCACTCGTGTTGATAGTTGGCTTCCTCAAACTCTCAAGACCCTAGTAGTTCTACACATGAATCTTTTCTTTTGTCTTCCCTTCGTAATTTCTTTAATGACAGAACAGAAACAAAGCTCCACACAGGAATCGTTCATCACGTCTATCTCGGTCCGCTCGTATCCTACAGATCTGCAAATGTCGCACCTATAAATACAAGAGTGGCTTTTTTTTCCCTTTTGACCCAAACGCAACCGTAGAACATGGCAACCGACAAAATGCAATAAGCAACAGGAAAACGGAAAAATGAAGGCCTTAGTAAAAGTCCCTGGCGCTCTTGTGCAGCTCAATCAATCGCCATCCATTCGTTTCGGGGTTCGCAACCTCATCCGCCAAGCGTGTGATTCCGATGGCGTAGGTAACCTGCTGCACCTTATCCTCAACTCCCGCCTTGAGCTCTTTCGTCTTGGGGTCGCGGTACACGTGCACTTCGTTCGTCTTACAGGTAATAATGAACACCGGGATGTCCCCGGGATCCAGGATACGGGCCTGGAGAACGTCGACACCTCTGACATCCAGAATCTTTCCGTCCAGCATCAGCCCGTTGGTTTCGTATTGTTTATTCAGTGCAGCGTAAACATTGAACTGAGCATCCGAAAGCCATGCCTGGAGGGTCTCTGTGTCACCCTTGACATAGGCGTCAAGCACCTCAGGGAGGATGTACTCTCGAAGGTCACGCAGGAAAGGCTCGAGTTGGAAGTTGGGGTCAATCTCACGCATCTTGCGGATGACCATGGCGGTTTCATTCTCAGCAAAGAACCCAGCGAAGCGGTCGGCAATGTTGCGGGTAGCCTCGATAATTGGGTTCTCCGATTCCTCCAAGTTTTTGCGGACGCTGAAGATTCCTTGGATGAACTTGTTGGAATCACGGAATTCACGCCAGGATTCCTTCCACTGAGCGTCTTTGTGGAGTGTCACGTTGGTCCCCGCGCTGTACATAGGTCAGCTATTGCTCCAAGGTATGGAGGACAGGGAACATACTCTGGATCTTCCTCCAACTTCTCCAACTTTTGGGGGCTCTTCAGCTCCCGAAGCTCGCGCTGCCTCTTGCGCTCCTCCCGCTCCAAGAAACCACCATACCGACTGCTAGCCCCGTCGTCGACGACCTCCTTGATGTTGCTAGTCACGTCTTTGTACACCTTGGTATCGCGCACAGGCTTAGTGACCTGAGCTACACCCTCTCCCGTCTTCTTAACCACCGTCCGTCCAGCCTTGACAACCGGAGTATTCCAGGTCCATTCGACACCCTTTCCGACAGCTGATGCCGTCTTTCCGAGGGTCTCCGCTGTCTTTCCTCCGACCTTCCCAGCAACCTCTGCAGTCATCGAGTAACCCTCTCGCGCCTTGCGGACGGCTGGAGACTCGGTGAACTGATTCGCAGTAGAGGCAAGCTGCTTGGTGGACTCCTGCCACTCCCGCGATTTCTTGAACTCGGTCTGTAGGGTCTCCATGAAGACGGCTAGTGGGGACTTGTCACCGTGCGGGGGTGGTGGTGGTGGTGGGGGTTCCTCCTTTTTCTTCTCCTCGTCCTTCTTGTCGCCATCTTCATCTGCCTTCTTCTTTTCATTTTCGGGCTTCTCAGATTTTGCCTCCTCATCCACCTTCTTCTCCTCTGGGACAGGTTGTTTGGTGCTCTTGTCCCTCCATTGCCCCAACGTCGAAAACTCGCTGCGCAGCTGCAGTTGCGGTACTCGAGCTATCCCGGCCCCAGCCCATCTCTCGGGCTGCAGCGGGTATAGTCTCGCCCGTTCTCCAAACAGCTGTAGCTGTATCCGTTGATTTCCGCCGATACGTAATGCTGCCGGCCTGACGGATGGCCCCCGCAATCCGTTTGCAATTGTCGTCGCAACGCTTCGTCTCGTAGCCTGCATGATGTATGATATATTCGAGCCCGGTGGGGAGCTGGTGGAGTGTCTGTCTTTTCGTGTTGTGGAGGAACGAACGGGCGGACCGTATGTCGTTGTCGGCGGTCGCCACAAACTTTTTTTTGCTCCGAAGTATGCTTTAGTACAAGGGTCTTTAGTTGCCGAGAACGCTTGTCACAACAAGCAACAACACTTTGCCTCGCTTCAGGCTTCGCACAACTCATCGAAATTACAATAACAATGACAGTCATAAAACTCCCAGTAACGACTCAACTAGCAATCCCTCGTCATTTCCCTTCCGATACAAATATAAACGCTTCTCGGTATATATAGTTCAAACAACGAACCCAAGCAAATTGAAACCAGTCCGCCAATCCACCAATCGATTCTCTTATGTTGCCCGGGCCCGCAGCCTGCTGGTGAGGGCAGCGCTGCTGAGCTGCTCCTCCTCTCCAGAGTGTTACTGGGAGTCCGGAGCGAGATGGTGGGGAAACGACGGAAGACAGCGAGTGTGATGAGGAGGGGAGGCCAAATGGCCGTGGGACCGGCCTTTTATGCCTCCCCTGTGGGTGCCCTCGCGCCCCTGGCGGCCACCACACCCGGAGCTCCTTCGCTACATAGCTTCTAGATAGTCTACTCTTTCGCCAGAATTGCTAGGGATGATCCACCATGATGATGATGGGTCCCTGTCGGATCATGGTGATATTATATGCAGTCTAGTCCCGTTCACCGGCTAGTATATAACTGGCCTGTGAGCCAGGCAGGCGTGTTATAATTCAGTCAATGGGCTGGTCTTATCAGTAGACCAGTCACCCACCAAATAGAAAACTAAGCACATGTCAGTCGGAACTGGACAGCCCATAAAATTTTTAGAGGAAAATAACTTGAAGTGAGAAAACCGATTCCACAATCCTCGAGCCCCGTTCGTGACCACCACATACCATTTTCCCTAAACGGACTGTACACAGGTATCTCGCCATGATCTAGATACCTAGGTCGCATGCGAGTAATGAATAAACAAAAAAAAATTACCATTTTCCTTACCACACATCACCTATCCCCCAATATTGCAGACACATCTCCGCCACCTCTCACTATCACCCCAGCACGCTGTCTCCTTTCTCTCAGAGGGGGCAAAATGCCGCCGCCAGACCCGCCCCCAACATTGGAGGGCCCGTTGGGGGCCAAACTCTATTCCCCTTTCTTCCCGCAACGCCTAGGAGCTGTGGCGACAGAGTGCCGGGTGTCGAGAGCGAGAAAGAAGGCGAAAGTTACTAGAAAGATAGAGCTACTGAGCCTGGGCTTCATGCCTGAGCGCTCTCCCACTGCGTTGACTTAGAGTGGCGGCAACAATTGTCTCCATATCCGTACTTTTTTTCAAATACTTACCTAAGTATTTGTCTCGGGAAAATCATTCTAATTTTCTGGACAGTCTGATCTTTCTTTCTGTTTGCTAGCTGGTCTGGTCTACCCACAAAACCAGCCCCCCAGCCAGCAGACCAGCCGTTCTATCAACAGACCAATTTGCCTGGCAGGCTAGACCATCCGCATCGCGCAACAATTCAGCTTTATTTGGAAAGACTAAGACTACAGCTAGCACTACTGGTTTGGATTGACGATTGTGCCCTCCACACATTCCGACGCTTCTTTCAGTGCGCCCGTGCCTTGAAGTTCCCTAGCTCAGACGACGATGTTGATTGTTCTAACCGTTGGTCTTTTGGTAGCGAGTTTTGAATTCATCCTGCGCAGCCCACTGGAGGAACTGTCTCTTGAAGCCCTGGAAGCAAGGAAAATGGTGTCCCACTAGTATGGCTGCAGAAAGATGATAGTGCGCGGAATCCGGTTCCATGGTCGTTTCGGATTTGGGGATGGTTGCTAGCGGCGAGGGTAGGGTTGCTAGCTATCACTCGAGAAAAGTGGACTATTCTAGGCAACGAGGAAGACTGGGACGGCTCTGAGGCAGAAGGAGCGTAGGACGTGGGATTGTCTTTTCCTTTGTATTTCCTTACAATTCAATGGGGATACCAGGCCGGTTAGGGGGGCGGGGGCAGGGGCAGCCACCATAGGCCGCCTGCAGACTGATTGAGGTCGGGGCAGATTGTACATAAATATCGCCATGATCTGAAGGTCACATGCGATTAATGGATCATCATGGTGGATCGTCCCACCAATTTCGGCGAAAAAGCGGACTATCTGAAGCAAAAGCCATACAAGCAATCCACAATCCATACTTATTCCTCGCCGAACAAATCAAACCACCTCACCTCAACCATCGCCTGACTGTCTCATTAATTTCCACTCGCCACCAAAGAGCAGCTTCACCCGGCGATTGGGATAGTTGAGCAATAGATCAACATCGTTTAGTTTGTAATAGTCTCCACCGAGAATGTTAATATCAGTGAAGTGAGAGTTGCTCGGCGACACACTAACTGCGTGACGATATCCACCGATGGTGGCATACGTCCGTTCACTGATACCTAAAAGCCTGCTTGCCGAGACTGGTTGGCGGTTTTATTAAATCGGAGAGGACCAGCACTCACCTGAGTCGAAAGGTACGTCAACGGAAAACTAGTGCCCACGATGAAAAAAGCACATCGAGCTTCATCTTTGCGCGAAACCACAAATGGGACTATCGGCCTGAAGGTATCGCCGTAGATGTAACCTTCGCTCACTTCAACCACTTTTTTGGCATCAAACTCTGTCGCCTTCGATAGGTAGGGTATTCCCAATTCCTCTGCAATTCTAGTTTCCAAAGTCTTATGAGAAATATCCGTGATCAAGACATCGTAATCCGCCGGATCTATACCACCCTCAAGGATGTCGACGAATTCACCACGTTCTTTAGCCTCTTGCTGGCGCATACGGATGAAACAGGACTCTGGATCAACCTCAGAGGAAGAGAGACGCCGAGAGAGAGTAGTATAACTGGGAGGTCCGGAATACGGGGCATTGGGGGAGGCGGTGGGGGCCGGTCGAAACGGGGTGAGTGGATCTGAGAACAACGTTGACTGCTTGCCGGCTGAGGTGGCTGAACATGTTTGTCGGCACGGCTGTTGCTTGCTTGCTTGTTTGCTGAAATTGTTGAGTACTGTCCGGTGAGGTCATGTTGCTTGCTGCTGGATGCTCTACCTGAATGGTGGGATGAAGGAACTTCGTCTCTTCTCCCAGATTGCCGAGGAAACCCTTATATACATATAAAACGCAACTGTGGCCAAGCCTTACGCTAACCTCATTGTTTTACCTAACTAATTTGCGGTAAATCTCAGAACGTTCTGGACGCAGGGATTATTTAGCGGCATCGGGTTGCCTCTGTGCCGGGTAACCTACGCGAATCTGAGGCTCCCAAGCTTTCCCTTGTAGTACTACATCTGATTCCTTCACTAGATCTCTGTCGCGAGAAGCTTCAACCACAGCAGCACCTTCGGCATCGGCATCCATACGAATTCCAAACCAGCATCATGGAGACATCACGCGGCCCCCCACGGGTCAAAAATAAGTCTGCCTCAGCGCAGCAGATCAGGTACGCCTCACCCTTCCGCTGTTTCGCGATCAAGCACTCATGATTTTCCCAACAGTGCCGAGCAGATCCTCCGCGAAGCCTTCGAGCGACAAGAGCCCGGACTGCAGGCGCCTACGCAGCGCTTTGCCGATCTTGAAGAACTCCATGAATTCCAGGGGCGTAAGCGGAAAGAATTCGAAGACTATGTGCGCCGAAACAGGATCAACATGAACAATTGGATGCGGTATGCACAGTGGGAGCTCGAGCAGAAGGAATATGCGCGTGCGAGATCGATCTTCGAGCGTGCGCTTGATGTCGATGCGAGAAGCGTCATCCTCTGGTTGAGATACATCGAGGCCGAGATGAAGACGAGGAATATTAATCATGCGAGGAACCTACTGGATCGCGCGGTAACGATCTTACCACGGGTGGATAAGCTTTGGTATAAATATGTTTATATGGAGGAGACTCTAGGGAATATCCCTGGTACGAGACAGGTGTTCGAGCGCTGGATGAGCTGGGAGCCGGAGGAGGCCGCATGGAGCGCGTACATCAAGCTGGAAAAGCGGTACGGCGAGATCAGCAGGGCGCGGGCGATTTTCCAGAGATTCACGCAGGTCCATCCTGAGCCAAGGAACTGGATCAAGTGGGCTAGATTCGAGGAGGAGTTTGGGACCGAGGACAATGTGCGCGAGGTCTTCACGACGGCCATTGAGACGCTGGGCGATGATTTTATGGATGAGAAACTATTTATTGCTTATGCAAGGTACGTTGATCGGATTTTTCAATGCGGAATAGCAGGCAGTAACAGTAACAGGTACGAAGCAAAACTCAAAGAGTATGAGCGAGCTCGTGTCATCTACAAATATGCCCTGGATCGTCTTCCCCGGTCCAAATCCTATCTGCTTCACAGAAATTTCACGACGTTTGAGAAGCAGTTTGGTGAACGGGAAGGAGTGGAAGACGTCATACTTTCAAAGCGGAGGGTGCAGTACGAGGAACAGATCAAGGAGAATCCCAAAAACTACGATGCTTGGTTTGACTATGCACGTCTTGAAGAGACTCTGGGCGACCCCGATCGGGTTCGGGACGTTTACGAGCGCGCAATTGCCAACATCCCGCCAACTCGCGAGAAGCGTCACTGGCGCCGCTACATCTACCTATGGATCTTCTACGCACTGTGGGAGGAGACAGTTGGCAAAGATATCGAGCGTACACGGCAGATCTACAACGAATGTCTCAAGCTCATCCCACACAAGCAGTTTACATTTGCAAAGATCTGGCTTCTTAAAGCCCACTTCGAGATCCGGCAGATGAACCTCTCAGCAGCGCGCAAGACTCTCGGTCAAGCCATCGGTATGTGCCCGAAGGACAAGCTCTTCAAGGGTTATATTGAGCTGGAAACGAAGCTGCACGAGTTCTCGCGATGCCGCACGCTGTACGAAAAGCACGTTGAATTCAATCCGTCAAATGCGGCAACCTGGATCCGTTTTGCGGAGCTCGAGATCGCGCTTGAGGACGAGGAACGCGCACGCGCCATCTTCGAACTTGCCATCGAACAGGATATCCTTGACATGCCCGAGCTCGTGTGGAAGGCGTACATCGACTTTGAGGAGGAGTCCGGCGAGTTCGAGCGTACCCGCGCATTGTTCGAGCGGCTCCTGCAGAAGACCGACCACGTCAAGGTATGGATCTCGTACGCGCACTTTGAGATCAACGCGGACGAGTCCGAGGTCGAGGGTGAGGAGACAGTATCGGAGGAGGCCAAGGCACGTGCGAGAAAGGTGTTCGGGCGTGCATACAAGAGCCTTAAAGAGAAGGATCTCAAGGAGGAGCGGGTGGTGCTGCTCAACGCATGGAAGAGCTTCGAGAGCACACATGGAAGCGCCGAGGATCTCAAGAAGGTTGAGGATCAGATGCCCAAGAGAGTCAAGAAAAGGAGAAAGCTCGACGACGACTCGTACGAGGAGTACATGGACTATCTGTTTCCTGCCGACGAACAGGTCAATGCTGGCATGCTCAAGCTCATGCAAGCCGCGCAGAACTGGAAGAAGGCCCAAGAGCAGCTTGGATCGTCGTAGGAGGAGCTTGGCGTGATTGTGGGTTTCCTTGGTACATACATCCGTCTTTGGCTGCCAGCTGGAAGGCTGGCGGGTGGTGGATGTCCTCATGGCAGTAGTTTTTTAGGATTGTAAATTTAAACTGTTCGAACCCCTCAAGTGGCTGGTATTCGTCGTGCTCCTCGTGATTTGCTGTTTCTGCTGCCATAGTCTACACTTCACTTTATAGTTATTGACAGTCTAAGTTAAGGTCAACCCGAATCATGACCGTGGTGAACTCCTGGTGAGTACGCCATGAAAACCCACACAGCTTTTGATGGTGGAGAGAAGGGGATACAGAGACCAGGTCGAGTGCAGCTACCTTATTCGCTTTCGCAGGATTTGCTGTTACCGATATCTACCTATCTACGTAGGCCCTGTTTGGTTCGACCGTATTTTGAGGAGCTACCACACAAAACCGAGAAACCGTCGGTTCGCGAGGTCGCAAAACTAATACTTTTGAAGTGATCTAGTAATTTTGTGACCTCGCCAACCGACGGTTGGCGAAATATGGGCGAACCAAACAGGGCCTTAATTCATCGAATGTGTTTAAGTTCTCGCAGCAGCACATCCACTTGCACCCCGGTTCCAAAATTCACTTCTGTTTGTGTTTGGCATATTGTCTTCGAATCCGGGTTGCAATGTCTGGAGTCTACATCTCATCCACTGATCGTCCTCAAGCCATAAGTTTACCCTCCTTTCCTTAATAGGCTAAGCCCCCGACTCACATTGGCTTCCTGCACTGTGTACAACTGAAAGGCATTTCTACATATGTACTTACGTCGAATACTAAATACATAAGTACCGAAAACCACCACTAGGCTCTCCGCACACCGATCACACAAGAGAAGAGAGCAGAATGTACTGGCCCATAGGCGCGCCCAGCATATACGCCGCCAAAATACCGCCACCAGCGACTGGGATCGACTACGACTCCGACGAGTCTGCAGAGCTTGTGCGAAACAGCCTCTCTCTCTCTCCCGCGCCGGCTGAAGACGGAGATGAAACCGACTTACCGAAAGAGACCGTCGAAGACGAGGAGGACGGGCGGAAAGTAGGCGAGCGGGAGGTGGAGGACGAGGAATCGTTGCCGGAGACGCCGACCGCGCAGGACGAACAGGAATCGACGACGAGCGACGGCGCGCAGGACGACGAATCGAGGACGCACATTGTTGCCCTGCGCGTGGCACGGACAGGGTCGCTATTCGCAACCATCGCTCGGGCGGAGTTGACGATATGGCAGATGAAAGTGAGGACCGCGAGCGCCTGGTAACCCCCTCGACCGTACAGCTGAACGTGTAGCTAGCCGACCGCAGTCGTTGCTCATGTGCGTCGATCGCCGAATTCGGTCGAGGCGTACGGGCCCAATGTCGACGTCCTCGTGCGACCCGATTCACAGATATTCGTCGTTCAGACATCACTCGGATATCTCATGACGTATTCACTTGCGACCGATCCGAATGCCCGGGTCTATAAGCCTACTTTCGTCAATAATTACCACCACCACACACGGCAGCAGTCGCTATCAAATGCGGGTGGGAGGATACTAGCTGTCAATGGTGGATTGATGCCGGGCATTGGCGAGGGCGGTGGTGTTCGGGAATCATCGTTGCAGTTTAGGATGGTGATCAAGGTTGATGCTGGCATCGGCAAGTATGTGCCCCGGAAAACAAGACTTCAGCCTAGGCCGGCTCTGACGGATATCAGAGTTCTTGCACTGGAGGATGAGTTGATGGTGGCCACAATCAAGCCTGCGGCAATACAGTGCATTCGGTGGGAGCCGGACTCGACCGGAAATCAGACGTCTGCGGAATTACTCAGTCGGATGCCTTGGATGAAGAAGAAAGGTTAGTCCATACCAATACGCTCACATGATTTATGTCGCAGGTGTTTATTCTAACCGATGGCGGCGAGTCAGTGGTCACTACCGACATGGTGTACGATCGGCCTATGAATCTTTCGACATGGGTTACGAGCGACGGCCGGGCGTACGCGGTCCAGAAACTGCTCGCATCGGACGGCGCCAACGGATCTCAGACGTTTAAGGGATACTGCTTTCATGTCCCGTTGAGCCGCGATGAGTCTGCCGTCAAGATCGCTATTAACGCGCGGTTCTCAATGATCGCGGTTGCTTGTGCAAAGTACGTCTTACGTACCGTCATCCGATATACAGGCTAACACTTCAGCGCAGTGGCTCGATTGCAGTTTACACTGCCCGCGATTATAGTGGAAACATTCCTCTTTCACACAAAGTCATCGCCCCTAGCTCATCACCTGGACAAGCCACATTCGTAAGCTGGTCCCCAGACGGCTACTGCCTTTTTGCCGGCTACAAAAACGGATGGGCAACTTGGAGCGTGTATGGAAAGCCCAGCGGCAATTCATTCGCTGTCAGAAAATCTCTCTTCGAGCAAAAGCGGAACGAAGGGTACCTTGGAGGCGTAAAAGATGGGTCATGGATTGCGGGCGGGGGGGAAATTTTACTATTGCGAGCCGACGGAGATGAGCGCATCTGGAGTCTTGAGTTTGCCAGATCGGCAATTACAGGGTGTTTTTCGTCTGTCAACACCGCACGCCCGATGATGCAAACTAGGGAGAAACTATTCGTGTATCGCGGATATGACCAGGATGACAACACCATGATTTCCCAAGACAGCAGTGTTCTCTGGCATTCGGTTCAGGTCCCTGCGTCTTACCTGGCGGATAATTGGCCCATCCGGGCTTCGGTTATCTCTCCCGACGGCCGGTACGTCGCGGTTGCCGGATCGCGTGGTTTGGCCCATTACTCTATCAATAGTGGGCGATGGAAGACCTTCGGAAACCAACAGATGGAACAGGACTTTGTTGTGAGAGGCGGGATGTGCTGGTACCAGCACATTCTGATTGCTGCGGTGGAAAGCAAAGATTCGTTTCAGCTACGGCTCTATTCGCGCGAACTCCAGCTGGACAACACCATGCTCGTTCATCTCGAAATGCTACCGTCGGCAGTCGTGGTACTTTCGCTTACAGGAGACGACTCTCTGCTTGTTTACACTACAGACAACGTGCTTTACCACTTCATCGTGCAAAGCACCGAGAATTCGGTGAAATTAGTACAGGTCGGCCAGATCACATTCCACGGCATCATACCAGCTGCTACCAGAGTCCGGGCGATAAGTTGGATTATACCAGATGAACAGCTTTGCGGAGGTGATCCGTCTAAGGACGTCGCGGTAGCGACAATGATCTTCCTCGTTGACGGCAAGTTGGTGTTGCTACAACCATCGACCACTGACGGAGGAAAATTAAAGTATGACATGCGAGTATTGCTACAAAATGTGGAGTACTACGCTCTGATACGGGATCAACCCATTCAGCAGAGCTTCATGCCCCGACCGGAGCAGGACACCCCGCTGAGTGACACGTTTCCGTTGGCCATCATGGAAAAGAACCTCTTGGATTCCTTATGGGCCTTCGATGGAACTGACGTAAATGTGAGTTCGTGATTCCAATAGGTATCCTGCCGCTGACCAAGGTAGGCATGGGTAGATGTCAAGGATATCCTCGAATGTGGGGCACAAGGACGTGAATTACCACCACCAGTAAAGGTTCCAGTCGATTTCTATCCCATGTCGACGCTAGTCAACAGAGGCATCATCCTCGGAATCGAGTCAGATCTGGTGCAACGACGAGAAGTCGGCTTTTCCTACTTCAAATTCTCAACAAGGGTAGCTAGTCCCATTGCACCTCAAGCCCAACGCTAACCAAGACAGACGCACCTGTTCATCACCCACCTTCTCCGCCATCTACTCACCGACCACCAACCCGGAGCAGCAGTGGAGCTGGCGCGCGGCTATGAATCCCTCGCCTATTTTGACCACGCGCTCGAGGTTCTCCTCCACGATGTGTTAGACGATGAAGCCGATAACCCACCTGAACCCGGGGAGGCCGTGCTACCGGAAGTCATTCAATTTTTGTCGCATTTCCCCCACTACCTCGACGTGATCGTACGGTGCACACGGAAAACTGAGGTGGCATCGTGGAAACACCTTTTCTCTGTCGTCGGCTCACCGCAAGCACTGTTCGAAGAATCGTTATCCAGAGGGCGCCTGAAGACGGCTGGTGGCTATCTTTTGATTCTCCATACTTTGGAGCAGCTCTCTTCAAGTTCGAAGGACATGGTTCGACTGTTTGCTAGAGCGGTGCAAGAGGGCGACTGGGACCTCTGCAAGGAACTTGCAAGGTTCCTGACGGCGCTGGATAACAGTGGCAAAACTTTGAGAGAGGCTTTAGAATTAGTCGAGCTTCGGACGCCTAATGACGAGGGAGGGAAAAGTTTTATGTTTGAGGGCGCGCTCATTGTAAGGACGCCATCTTGGGGCAAGATGAGTGGGGATTATGAGTTTCCGGGAAGTAGCAAGTGATGGACTGTATGCTATGGAGGAAAGACAATAATACGTCGACGCAGCACCACGCTAAAGCACATTCGCGTTCGCGGTCTTTTTTTCCCCTTCTGCTATGTCCAGAAGCTGATTTGAAGGTTCGTGGCCTTGTGCATCGACGGCTGTAGTCATAGCCGGTCATGGTATTAGGTAACGTAGATTTACACCCACACGTTCAGTCATCATCACTGCCACTCCCGTAATCCAACCCCAGTGCAACCTTCGGAGGGCCCACTTTTGGCACAGGCGCCGCCTTTTCGGCGGGCTTCTCTGCCGCAGTCGTCTGATTGGTCTCTACCTTCTCCACTTTCCGCTTCTTCACGTCCAGTGCCTTCTCTTCATGATCTCCGTCTGTACCGTCCTGTTTTGCCGTGCCCTCCTCCGCATCTTCCTTCCTCTTGACCTTAGCTCCCGCCAAAGCCGTCACCATAGCCCTTCCCCTTTTCTCCCCCCTCTTTCTCTTGCCCCACTTTACTTCTTCCTCCTCCTCCTCCTTGCCAATTACCTCCTCTACATTCCCGGCATCACCCGCGAACTGCAGCTCCTTGAACTTTTCCACCTCCTCCCTCTCCTTCCGCCTCCGCTCCTCGTCGAGCCTCTTCTGCCCTTCCATGACGGAATCCAAGAACTCGACGTCGTCCTCGTCCAGCATGCGGAATTGGTTCTTGAACTTGAGCTTCTCCGCGAACTCCTCCTGCTTCCGCGTCTTGTTGGCCTGCAGGATCTCGAAGAGACTGCGCGTGTCGGAGGGGTCTGTCGCCGAGACGGAAGTGGAGGTGGTGGTGGAGCCACTGGAGGAGACGGCGGCGCGCGCAGCTGCCCATGCTGCGTCTTCGGGATTCGACACTGAATGCGTGTCGGGCAGGATCGTGCCCGCTGGGACGAAACCGGAGGACATGTTTGCTTGGTAGTTTTCTGGTGAGGTCTTGTGTATCGCGGGAAGTTATTCGGGGTAGCCCGTGTAATTTGAACCATTATGTATGTACCGTACGCGAGGCGGCATATTCCGGCAGCCGGACACGTGGAGCGAGTGCTGGGTTGTGCGTCAACCAAGACGTCATGCGGCTTTGTAGAATCCGTTATGTATGTAAAGTACTAGGCCAAAAGTTTCCGTACTCTTAGCCTCATCGACGCGTCGCCCGCCACCACACCACATTTTTCAAACACCGCTCACCACGACCACAATGCCGAACAACTTCCAAGGACGTATG